>Ga0193726_1000041_pt1 | contig 286399 bp, 289 predicted proteins | sample H2c1metaG_FD_144928 | JGI IMG/M metagenome (GOLD analysis project Ga0193726, IMG submission 144928) | Soil microbial communities from a riparian zone of the East river system, Colorado, United States - H2c1 | ecosystem: Environmental > Terrestrial > Soil > Riparian zone | place: USA: East...
GGCTCGTCCAGCAGCAGCACTTTGGGTCTGCGAATGAGCGCGCGCGCCAGCGCCACTCGCTGCCGTTGGCCGCCGGAAAGCTGGTGGGGTTTGCGTTTTGCCAGCGGCCCGAGTTGCACCATGTCCAGGGCATCGGAAACGCGCTTAGCCTTAACCGACGGCTCAAGATCCATGCGCCGCAGTCCGTAGCCAACGTTGTCCGCAACGGTCATGTGCGGGAACAAGGCATACGACTGAAACATCATGTTGACCGGACGCTCGTGCGGGGGCACGTGGGTCATGTCGACATCCTCGATCATGATTCGCCCTGAAGTTGGGCTTTCGAATCCTGCCAGCATCCGCAGCAAGGTGGTTTTACCGCATCCCGAGGCGCCCACCAGCGCGAACATTTCGCCCTTGAAAACCCGAAGATTGACGCCGTCGACGGCGGTAAAGCCGCCAAAGGTCTTGTTGAGGCTTTCGATGACGATCTGCGGCTTGGCGTCTGGATCGAGCCAGGGCCGATCGGCGATCGATTTAGGCGCGGCGGCCACGCTCATTAGAACTGTCCGGGCGGCGTCGCGCGCCTACGCTCGGGCGCAAAGAAGGGACGCTCGACCACCCGCGCTCGTGACATCCGACGCTCCCAGACCAGTTCTCGGCTCAAATAGATCTCGGCCCAAACTGTTGAGCCGACTTTAAAGTACGGCGCGTCGACCATAGCAAGGGCGATGTTGCGCTTGCAAGTCGGCGACCAGATGGCCGAGCTCACATTGCCGATTTGATGCTTGCCGCTGTTGTTCGTGTACAGGAGCGCATTATGAGCCGGCTTGTTGCCCTCAATGTCGAGGCCGACCAGCTGGCGCAATGGACCGCGCCGCTTCTCTTCCAGCAGCGCCCGCCGGCCGGTGAAATGGCCCTTATTGAAGTCCACCAGCCATCCTAGTCCAAGCTCCAGCGGCGACCTATCAGTGCCGATGCGGATGGTATGGTCCGCCGATACGAAGTCGACATTGGGACTCAGGAAGCCGGCCTCGATGCGCGCAATATTGAGCGCCTGAGAACCGATCGGCCGAACGCCGCGCGATTTTCCGGCTGCCATCAAGGCATCCCAGTTCGCTTCCGCATCTTTCGGATCCATCCACAGTTCGTATCCCAAGTCTCCGGTGAATCCGGTGCGCGAAACGGTAACCGCGCGCGAATTAAGCTCAAAGCGGCCAATCTCGAATAGCTTCAATCCTTCCACGCCCGCGAGACCTAAGTCCGTGAGCAACGCGCACGAGGTGGGGCCTTGCAGCGCCAGCGCGGCCACTTGCTCAGTGACCTCGCTCACCTCGACCTCAAAACCGATGCTGGAATCGAGCAGCCAGTCGAGCTGGCGCTGCGCCGTGCATATCCGGTATTCGGATTCGCCCAGCCGAAAAATGGTGCCATCGTCGATCAACCGGCCTAGATCATTGCACCAGACGCAGTAGGCCACCCGGTCCGGTTTCAGTTTACCTACGTCTCGCGTCACCAAGCGATTGAGGAACGCCAAAGCATCGCGCCCCACAATCCGGTATTTGACCATCGGCGTTAGGTCATACAATGTCGTCGCGTTGCGTATTGCGAAGTATTCTTGTTCCACGGTGGTGAACACATCGACGGTTGTATACCCGGCCCAAGGGATGAAGCTATCCATTTGGCTTAAAGCGCGGGCACGCTCATGAAACGGGGTTTTCAGCAGCGGCTGCGTGAAATGCGATTCGGCGGACAATGTCACGAGGTCGCCTCCCCTCTCAATACCTGCTCTGCAGCGTTGCGACCCGCGATCCCCATCACGCCACCGCCAGGATGGCAGCCCGCGCCGCATAGGAACAACCCCTCGAGCGGTGTGCGGTACTGCGCGGCACCCGGCACGGGTCGCATCATTAAGATCTGATCGAATGCCAAATCGCCGTGGTGCCAGTGTCCGCCGCTGCCGAGGAATTGTTTCTCCATGTCTGCCGGTGTCATCACCTCGGCTGCAACAATGCAGCCGCGCAGCCCGGGCGCCAAGGCCTCGAGCGCGTCAAGCGATGTATCCAGGAAATGCTGCCGGCCGTTGTCCCAACCTTGCTTGAGCGCATAGGGCGCGTACTGCACGATGGCCGACAGGACATGCTTGCCGGTCGGCGCCAAGGTGGAGTCGTTGATGCTGGGAACGGTGATCTCCATCGTGGGCGATGCTGAGAATTCGCCGTACTTCGTATGGTTGTAGGCCTGCTCGATATGCGCGAGCGAGGGAGCGAACAGCAGGCGCCCGCGAAGCGCCGTCTCCGCTACTGCGGCGAAGGGCGGCAGACGATTCAGCGCGAGGTGGATTTTCGCGGCAAGACCCTGCGAGCGAATATGGCCTACGCGACGCACAAATCCGGCGTCGAGGTGCGCTGTACCCAGCAGCTTGAGAAAGGTGGTCTTCGGGTCGGCATTCGAGATCACCTGCTTAGCATCGATGCGCTCGCCGGATTCGAGCACCACGCCGCAGGCCCGGTCGGCCTCGACCAGAATACGGGCCACCGCAGACCCGGTGCGAATAACGGCTCCCGCCGCGGCAGCCGCCTTGGCGAGCGCATCGCACAGAGCACCCATTCCGCCCTTTGGCTGGGATAACCCCATATTGTCCGCGGCCGACTCAGCCGCGAGGCGATATAACAAAGTCAGCACCGTTCCCGGCGAGCGGGGGCCAAAATTCGCGCCAAGAACGGCATCGAAGCCCAGCGCTCCTTTGAGCGCCGCCGAATCAAAATTCTCTTCCAGCAGATCGTAAACATTCATGCCGCCGATTCGCAGCAACTCCCGCATGTCGCTGCGCCCAAGTTTGCGTATCTGCCATGCCATGCGCAGCAGGCTCAAGCGATCAGACCATGCGTTGGTGCCCAAGCGCGGCGGTATTCTTGAAAAAATGGGCGCGATGGCCGCCGCAAAGCGGCCCATGCGCTCGCGGTAGACGCTATAAGCGGCCGCATCGGCCGCCGACAGGCCTTGCGCGGCGGCGGCGTGACTTAAAGTTAGCGCGGCTGAACCGGCGATCAACGCGGTGGTCGGCAATTGTTGGCCGGCCCATTGCAATCCGTGCGACTCGAGTTTCAAGGTACGCAGCAACTCCGCCGGCATCAGATGCAAAAGATGCGCGCCCGCGGAGACCCTGTACCCCGGGGCGAATTCGCGGGTTATCGCGGCACCGCCGACTTGTGCCCCCGCCTCCAGCACCAGCACCGATCGGCCTGCCTGCGCCAGCAGGGCGGCACAGATGAGCCCGTTGTGACCCGCACCGATGACTACGCAGTCATACTGCGGGGGGATTTGCTGGTTCGACATTCAGTGCGTCCTGCCCAAGTCCCTGAGCACCGCGCGCGCGGCGTTCGCCCCCGGTGCTCCCATGACGCCGCCGCCGGGATGGGTGCTCGCACCACACATATACATGCCTTTCACGGGCGCCCGATACTGCGCGTAGCCGGGCACCGGCCGGTTGAAAAGCAATTGGTCCATGGTGAGTTCGCCTTGGAAAATATTGCCCTCGGTTAAACCCACTTCATTTTCGATATCCCAGGGCGTACGAATCTCGGCATGCAGAATCAGCTCTTTGAAATTGGGACTGTGCCGCGCGATGGTGTTGATCACGGTATCGCCGAAAGCCTGCCGTTTGGCAGCGGTCCATTCACCATCGGCGAGTTGGTACGGACAGTATTGAACGAAGACCGACATGTAGTGCTTTCCGTTCGGCGTCATGGTCGGATCGATTTGCGAGGGAATCAACATGTCGATATAGGGCGCACGCGACCACCGCCCGTCCTTCCAGTCATCGTAGGCGCGCTCCATCATCTCGATGGTATCGGTGACATGCATGTCGCCGCGAATGGAGGGCGACCCCGCGGGTATCGCGGGGAATCGCGGCAGCCCATCCAAGGCTATGTTGAGTTTTCCGGATGAGCCGCGAATCTTGAAATTTCGGACACTGCGCAGGAATTCGTCGGGCAAATCCTGCGCATCCATCGTGTCCAGAAAGGTGCGCCGCACGTCCAGATTCGATATCACCAGCCGCGCTTTGATTTCTTCGCCGTCCGCGAGCGCCACGCCGTGGGCGCGGCCGCCGCGCACCAGGACCTTCGCCACCGGCGCGCCGCTGCGAATCGTGCCCCCGCTGGCGGTGAACGAGGCGCCCAAGGCATTGCTGACGGCGCCCATGCCGCCGCGGGCAAAGCCCCAGGCACCCACGGTGTTGTCGATATCGCCCATGTAGTGGTGCAGCAGGACGTAGGCGGTACCCGGCGAGCGCGGCCCCAAGGCCGTGCCGATGATTGAACTGCCCGCGAAATGCGCCTTGACTATTTCACTCTCAAAATACTCGTCGAGAAAATCGGCCGCGCTCATGGTCCAGAAGCGCAGCGTGTCGTACATGCGCGCTTCTCCCATTCCATGGAGACGCTTGCCGAGGTACAGCAATTCCTGGATGTCTCGCGGCTTGAACGAGGTGGGATCGGGCGGCTCACGCATCAATAGCGGCTTGATAAATTTGCATTGACGCATCACATCGCGCGAATAACGGTCATAGGCCTCGGCGTCGCGCCTCGAGTGGCGCGCAATTTCGCGGCGCAGGGCATCGTGGTTGTCATACAGCGCCAAATGACCGCCGTCCTGCATCATCGTGCAGCCACCCTCGTAGGGAATGATCTGAAGACCAAACTTGGGCAGCTCCAGCGCGCGCATGATTTCCGGGCGCAGCAAGCTGCAAACATATGAGCAGTTCGAGTAGGTGAAGTCCTGATACAAGCGCCGGCTGACCGCTGCGCCGCCGATGTAGGGCTGGCGCTCGAGAACCAATACCTTTAGTCCGGCGCGCGCCAGATAGCAGCCTGCAACCAGACCGTTGTGGCCGGCGCCGACGATGATCGCATCCAGATCCTGCGGGTGCGCCGCGGAAACCGCGTTCAAGCCGGCACTTTGTGCTTGGCGCCGCTTGATTTCAGCGTCGCATCGACTGCGATTTCAAATGCTTTCAAGGTATCGGCCAGGCACGAAGCATCGTGCGCCGCCGAGACGAACCAAGGTTCGCGTGAATCCGGTTCGCACAGCACACCTTCATCATGCAGCACCTGCGCCATGGCGTCATAGAAAGAATAATCGCTGCTCTTCCAGGCCCGATAATTACGCGGCGGCTCGTGCGCGAAGTACAGACCGCTCATGGAGGGGTGGCCGACGAAGGAATGGGCGATGCCGCGCGCGCTCAGGACGGCGCGCATGCCGCTGCGCAGGCTATTGCCATATTCGGCAATTCGCTCGAGCGCGTCGGTCTCGTCGAGGATTTGCAGCGTTTTTTCCGCGGCGGCCAGCGATACCGAGTGCGCCGTGTAGGTGCCTCCGTGAGTCACGCCGCGGCCGATTTTGCGCATGATCTCTTCGCGGCCCGCCAGCACCGAGATGGGATAGCCGTTGCCCAAGGCCTTGGCAAAAGTGCAAAGGTCAGCCTTGACTCCATACAGTTCCTGCACGCCGCCGCGCGCAACGCGAAAGCCGGTCTTGACTTCATCGATGAGCAACACCACGCCGTGCTTGTCGCACAGCGAGCGCGCCGCGCGTAGGTACTCAGGCTCCGCAGCTATCCCCAGGCAATTGCCCATAATCGGTTCAATCAGCATGCACGCGATGCGCTGCGCATGGCGCTTGAAGACATCTTCCAGCTGATTGGCATCGTTCGCCTGTACGAAGTGCGCAAAGCTGCGTGTGCTGATCGGCACGCCTTCGCTGTAGGGCTTCACTTCCGGATCGCCCACTTGCGACCACTTATCCATGGGCGTGAACCACATGGCCGCATCGAACAGGCCGTGATAGCCGCCTTCAAGAATCACGTAGTCGTCTTTGCCAGTGTAGGCGCGCGCCAGGCGCAGTCCGGCCATCACTGCCTCGGTTCCGGAATTGGAGAAGCGCACCAATTCCGCCGCGGGAACCATTTTGGAAATGAGTTCAGCGACTTTCAGTTCACGTTCGGTCGACAGGGCGAATACACCGCCAATCTCCATTCCGGCGCGCGCCGCCTCGTCCACTTCTGGGTGAGCGTAGCCCAAGATAGCCGGACCGTAGCCCATCCGGTAGTCGACGTACACGTTATCGTCTAAATCCGTAATGCGGGCGCCGCGGCCGCTCTTGACGTAGATGGTGCGCTGCTCTCCCCAGTAGCGAAAGTTGGAGGCAACCCCGAGAGGCAAGCGTTTTACGGCGCGCTGGAAATGGGCGTTGTTCTGGGTCAGTTTTCTAGCCATGGGTTTCCCTCTAATTATCTGGCTAAAGGGCGAGGTTTGAGACCGTAACATTCGCCGCGCACTGCGTCCATATTTATTATATGACCATATAGTTTCATTATCCTGGGCAGCGCCGCGAACCTAGTCAGATGAGCGACAAATAGGCACAATCACCGCAAAATTGCCTTGCTGCAATGCGCTGCCTTGCCACCAATCGCCGCCGGGAGTACATTAAATAACCATATAATCGGCAGGCCACAGCATGAACAGCCTTTCCGTCGCGAATCCAGAGAGCCTTGCGGCGATCAAGGTGCCACACGCCCTGCCCGCCTGGGTCTATAACAATGCGCAGCTGTCGCGGCTCGAGTTCGAGCGCGTGCTCAAGCCGAGCTGGCAAATCGTGTGCCACGTTAATTCGATTCCCAAGGCCGGGGACTTTCAAACTCTGGACTTGGGTTCAGACAGCGTCATGGTACTGCGCGACCGCGATGGCTCGATACGCGCCTTCCACAACGTATGCCGCCATCGTGGCGCACGACTGCTTGACGGTGCCGGCAATTGTCCGACGGCCGTCACCTGTCCCTATCACGGCTGGACCTACCGGCATGATGGGGGTCTGATTGGCATGCCGGTCCGCGAGAGTTTCCCCGGTCTCGATCGCAGCCTGCACGGCCTACGGCCTGTGCGCGTCGAAGTTGCCTTGAGCTTCGTGTGGATCTGCCTTGCCGGCGATCCGACGCCCATCGCGACGGTGTGGGGTGAACTGGCCGGTGAACTCGCGCCCTATCGCCTAGAGGACATGGTGCCCTTGGGCCCCATCACTCAGGAGAGCTGGCCGGTCGACTGGAAAATCGCAATGGATAATTACCTCGAGTCCTATCATGTCCCGATCGGTCATCCTGGGCTCTATCGCATGTTCACTCCGGACTACGAGGATCAAAAAGCGGTGCCCGGCGTCGCGCGCGGCTTGAGCTGGATGCGCGAGCATGACTCGCCGCGCTGGGCTGAAGGCCGGTATCAGCGCATGATCGGCAAGGTCGCGACGCATCTGCCCGCAGAGCTGCGCCGCTGCTGGCGCTTCTACAGTGCGCTTCCGAATTTGGGAATCGATGTGTTCCCGGATCAAATGGACTTCTTCCAGGTATTGCCCGACGGCCCGGGACGTTGCCTGATTCGCGGTGCCGTTTTCGGTTTACCCGATGAACGGCGCGAAATGCGCGCGGTTCGCTACTTGAGCTCGCGCATCAACACCCAGGTCAACAATGAGGATAAGTGGCTATGCAGCCGGGTGCAGCGCGGATTGGCGTCCGCCAGCTATCGACCGGGTCCTCTGTCGCAGCTCGAGCGCTGGATGCTCGAGTTTCACGACCTGTTGCGAGCGCGAATTCCCGAATTTGCCTTAACCCAAGCGCCCGAACGGTTTGCCTAACGGGTTCATAAATCGGCGGGCGGCTGATCTACGGCCAAAGCCGGGACCTGAGCCAGCAGGTATTGCCGGAATGCGGTGACTTCGGCGGCACTCGAAGCCGCCTGCGCTGCGCCATGCCCGAAAATCGCGAGGCCTTTCTGGGTTGACTCGGCGACGACGATCATCGATCTGCCCATCTGCGGGCGCAGGCGGGATGCCAGATATTGCGCGGCAAGCGCGGGCCGCGGATCAGGGCAATGCGTGTAGTGATGCCAGCGCATTGAGCTGCGCCCCGGCGCGATGGGCAGCACTTGCAGAATCGAAAAGCCGTCAGGCCTCAATTCGATCAGATGGTTGGGTGCAACGAACCTTAAGCGCAGATTATATTCCGCCGCGCGGCCGAGCAGTCGATCGTACGATCGCCGACTCCAGCCCGCATTGCTCTCGCGCCTGGCCGCAGCCGACGACTCCAGGCATTGCTCTACAACCAGTTTCCAATCCGCCGACACGCAGACTTCGGCAGGATGTTTCAGTGGTCGCGACCCTTCAGGCAGCGCAAGGTCCAGCCACGCATCGTCGCCCCATGGAGCAGGCGCCGCGCGCCGCCGCGAGCGCACCAAGATTAAGTCCTCGATCAAACACAAATCCAGCGCGGTTAAATCATTCCCTTCTCGCGCGCCGCGGTGCGTGCCGTCGAGATTGAACTCCAATCCATGAACGGCGCACTTGATCCCGCTCAAGTGGCCACTCAATCCGGGCGCAAGTACATGGGGCGCCTCGGTACAGCTATTGCGGAACGCGCGCAGTTCCCCGGCACCGTCGCGCAAAATCAATGGACGCTCGAACCCCAGATCGGGCGCAAGAAAATCTCCGCTGTTCGGAACTTGGGCGGTGTGGCCGACAAATTGCCACGAATCTTGAAATAGCAGCCGCCGTTCCAAGGCCGACAGTCGATTATTCTCATAAGCCCAATCGGCTAGGCGAGGACCGACTTTCGTGTGTGTGGCGCCGGATGGGGGAGAGGCCGAAAATTGTCCGGGGAATACCGACTGAAGATACGCCATGCAACGATGTTTCGCCGCGGGCCGGTCGATATCCCCTTCAGTCCGGAAGGCGAAATCCTGCCACAGCATTTCCAGCGCGCCCATGAGCCCCAATGCGATGCCCTTCGGATCGAGGTGCGGCTGTGCGGAATCGACGATCAACCGCTCTATCAGTTCATGCACCAGCGCGGCAAAGCGTTCGTCTATCTTGCCGCAAATATCGTAATATTCCTGTCGTGAACTCGCTTCGCCCCAAAATGCATACCAGACAGAAACCTTACGCGGGCTCGCGATCTCCGAGTCGAGGTACAAATCGACCATCATTTGCAGCGCCGCGACGGGACTACCATTGAGGCGCCCCACCGGCACCAGCAATTGTTCCTCGAATTCGGCCGCCAGAAATTGCAGCGAGGCGACCAGCATCGAGGCCTTGGAGGCAAAATAAAATCTCACGATGCCGGGGGACATGTTGGCAATCGCGACTACTTTCTCCACCGTCGTACGCGACGGTCCATAGATATGCAGTGCCGAGATGCAGGCCTCGATGAGCTTTTGCCGCTGCCGGCTGTGACTATTACGGGCCCGCGGTATGGGCGGGCGCGAGCGCGATTTTTTCTTCCGGTTGGGCATCCCGCAGGCTAGACGCTTATGAAACGAAAGAGCGCACGCGACATCGCCGCTGACTGGTTGAAGGGCCGTGCTAAATGGCTGATCATTTTGCCGCCGCTTGTATATCTTGTGGTGTTTTTCCTCATACCCTTTGCTTTCGCGCTGGTGATCAGTCTTGCCGACACAGCTGTCCGAGTGCCACCGTTCACGGACATTCTATCCATCAGTCCCGACTGGCACATCCATCTGACGCTGAACCTCGGCAACTTCAAGTATCTGTTTACCGACGAAGTCTATGGTCTTTCGCATTTCTATTCGATCAAAACCGCATTTTTCGCGACCCTGGTTTGCCTGGCCTTGGGTTACCCGATGGCTTATGCCATCTCCCGAACTTCCAAGAGCACTCAAAGCATCCTGCTGCTCATCGTGATATTGCCGTTCTGGACCTCTTTTCTGTTGCGCGTCTACGCGCTCGAAGGGATCATCAGAGAGACCGGCCTCTTGAATACGGCGCTGCTGTGGCTGGGCATCATCGATCATCCTCTGCAGATCATGCGCACGACTTTTGCCGTGTACATCGGGATCGTCTATTCGTACCTGCCGTTCATGGTGCTGCCCCTGTTTGCGACGCTCGAGAAGCTGGATCACTCGCTGCTCGAGGCGGCCGGGGACCTGGGCAGTCCCCCCTGGCGGGCGTTTCTCGATGTTACGCTTCCGCTGTCCATGCCGGGAATCATCGCCGGCTCCATGTTGGTGTTCATCCCCGCCATTGGCGAATTCGTAATTCCCACATTGCTCGGAGGACCCAACAATCTCATGATCGGGCGCGTCTTGTGGGATGAGTTTTTCGGCAACCGCGATTGGCCCGTCGCCTCCGCGGTAGCGGTCGCTTTCCTGGTGCTGCTGGTAGGGCCGATAGCGATCTACCAGCATTACAGTGCCAAGCAACTCAATTCCTAGCATGTACAACCGCATCTCTCCTTTTCTGATCTCGATCCTCTGCATCGGAATCGCAGTTCTCTACATCCCCATGCTGGTATTGATCGGCTATTCCTTCAACGCATCGCCGCTGGTGAGCGTCTGGGGTGGGTTCTCGACCGCTTGGTACACGCAGCTCATTCACAACGATCAGATTCTCGACGCCGCGTGGCTGTCGCTCCGGATCGGCGTCATGGTGTCAACCGGAGCGCTGATCCTGGGCACGCTCGCTGCCATCGCGCTGGTGAGATTCAAACTGTTCCGCGGTCGCCTGTTGCTGACGGGCATGGTCAATGCGCCCTTGGTGATGCCCGAGATCGTCACGGGTATCACGCAACTACTGCTTTTCATCTCAATGCTGCAGCTGTTCGGCTGGCCGCACCGCGGCATCACCACCATCGTGATCGCACACATTGCGTTCTGCACCGCGTATGTAACGATCACAGTGCAGTCGCGATTGCACGGCGCCGACCGTTCACTGGAAGAAGCCGCCATGGATTTAGGCGCTGGTCCCGTGCGGGCATTCATCGACACCACCTTGCCGGCTATTGCTCCGGCACTGGCATCGAGCTGGCTGCTCAGCTTCACCCTCTCCCTCGATGATTTGGTGATCTCAAGTTTCGTCTCCGGACCCGGCGCAAGCACGCTTCCCATGGTGATTTTCTCGAAGGTGAAGCTTGGCGTGAGCCCCGATGTGAACGCACTGGCCAGTTTGGTTATTTGCTTGGTCGGCATCTGTGTGCTCATGGCAGGCTACCTCATGCGGCGCACCGAACGCAGGCGCGTGCTCGATGCGCAATTGGCGCAGCGTTAGTTCTAATCCGCGGTCTTGATGCGGGTCCAGGTGCGCGTCCGGATCCTTTCGGTCGCGGCGTTGACCTCCGCGGACCGGTACAGCCGCGCCTCGATTTCCGGCGTGGGATACAGCGTCACATCGTTGAGGATTTTCGGATCGATCAGTGGGCGCGAGGCGATGTTGTCATTGCCGTAGAAAATCTGATTGGTGATCTCGGCGATCACATCCGGCCTGAGAATAAAGTTGATGAAGGCGTACGCGGCTTGGGGGTGCGGCGCGCCCTTGGGTATCAACAGGGAAGAGAACGTCTGGTTCGCTCCTTCCTTTGGCACCGTAAATGCGAGATGCACGTCGACGCCGACGGCCTTCGCGCGTGCGCGCGAGTAGGCGTAATCGCTCGACCACGACATCGCGATGCAGATCTCCTTGTTTGCCAGGCCATTCATGAACTCGGTGGAGTCGAAAGAGCGGATATAAGGGCGTATTTTCATCAACATGTCTTCGGCAGCCTTGAAGTCCGCAGCCTTGGTGGTGTTGGGATCGAGTCCCAGGTACTTAAGAGCCAGCTGCAGCACGTCTTCGGCGGAATCGATTAACGTGACGCCGCAATCGGCGAATTTGGATACGACCTCCGGTTTGAATATCAGATCGAGGCTGTCGACGGGCGCGTTCGGCATGCGCGACTTGACCATATCGACGTTGTAGGCGAAGCCGTTGATCGAATGCAGGTACGGCACGGCGTGCTGATTGCCCGGATCATATTGCGCCTGGATCGCCAGTATTCTCGGATCCAGGTTATGCCAATTCGTCAGCTTGCCCTTATCGAGGGCCTCGTAAACGCCGGCCTTGATCTCGCGGCCGAAAAAATCGGTCGAGGCGCTGACCACGTCATAACCGGAACTGCCGGCCATGAGCCGCGCCTCCATGGTTTCCTCTGCGTCGTAGACATCGTAGGTAACTTTGATCCCAGTTAACTGCTCGAATTTCGAGATGGTGTCAGGACCAATGAAATCCGACCAATTGTAGATAAATAGGCGCTTCTCTTCGGCCGCCCTACTTGTGCCGCCGATCGCCACCGCGAGCAGGAATACCAGCATGCCGGCTGCATACCGTCCGAATCTCATCTTCCAACCTCTAGCCGCCGCCGGTTTTGCCTCCGAATCGATACTTCAATCTCAAGCCAAAGACGCGCGGCTCATTGGTGGTCTCGCGCCCATCGTAGTTGTACTTATTGGTGTAGATCACCGCGCGCGTATTGCTGAGATTGGTGATATATGCCTCAACGCCCCAGCTATCCCTGGCGTTATTCAATCCCAAGCGAATGTTGCTCAACGTGTAGGACGGTTGCAGGCTACGGCTGGTCGCGCTCAACGTGCTCGTATTCAAATCGCTCCACATGTCGCCGGTATAGGAAATGTCGAATTGAGCATAGGTGCTGAAGCTCGGTCCCAATGGCATTTCATAGCGCGCGCTGGCGCTGCCCTTGAAGTAAGGCACAAAGGGCAGGCGTTGACCGCTCGTAACGATGAATTCGGGATTGTCGTAAGCGTTGCTGGTCATGACGGAATCGTTGTAATTGCCCGCCAGGGACAGCGTCAATCCGTGAATGGGCCGGTATTCGATATTGCTTTCAACACCATAGATGCGCGCATCGCCGATGTTGGCATTGAAAGTTACGGGATCGATCGCCAGATCGAACACGGCCGTCTGATAATTCTTCCACGGCATGTAGTAGACGGCGCCGTTGAAGAGGAATCGCCCCCCGTCCATCACGGTCTTCCAGCCTATCTCATAACTGTCCAGCGTATCCGGCTGGTAAGTGGCGGGCACCAAGGGATTGGCGGAACCGGCGGATGTATTGAATCCGCCGTCCCGAAACCCTTGAGCGAAAGAAAAATAAAACAGCGCATTGTCGCTGTATTTGTAATTGATGCCCGCCTTGTACGTGACCTTGGAGAAGGACACGGATTCGGTCGGCGTCGGCTCTTTGGGCTGATAGAAATAACCGCTCCAATCGTCGGAAGTCGAATCATGCGATTTGAAATATCTCAAGCCCACGATCACGCTCCATTGCTTGGTGAGATCCTGCGTGATCTCGCCGAAGGTCGCGAACTGATGGTTGTCGGTGCGCTGGTTGCTGTAGCTGTACCACTCACTGGGTAGCGGTGTCGCGCCTTCGTAGTAACTCAAGGCGGTTTGCGCCGCCTGCCCATTAAAATTGATTCCGGGATAGGCGTAGAAATCCGAGTAGATGTCGCGCGTCTGCTCCCAATAGAAACCCGCCGTCCAATGAGTAGAACCGCCAGGCTTGGACGACAAGCGCAGTTCGTGCGACCACCGATCGGTCTTATCGGTGTAGTCCGTATACATGGTGGGAACATTGCAACCGGCAAAGCTGTCGGCCACGCCAGGCGTGCCGGAGGGCGAGGAAGTTGCGCAGGCGAAACTTTGCACCCAGCCCGCGTAGCTCTGATATCCAGTGTTATTCGGCTGAATTTGCGCATACTGCACGTATTCGGAGTATTCGTTGATGGTGTGATTGGCCCTGTTCCAATAGCCGCCGGCATAGATCAGATCGCCGATACCGACATCGCCGGTAACGGTGAGCGACATCAGGCGGTTCACGCGCTCGCCGCTTTCGGGCCCGAAACGCGAGACATTGCGTTCGCCATAGCGGCTGGGATCTTGGTCCCAGGCGCCGTGCGTTGACTGAGACTGATAATCTCCTGAGAGGATGGCCGACCAAGCATCATTGAACCTGAAGTTGATCGCGGCCCGGCCGCCATAAATTCGTTCACGGTTATAGTTATCGCCCGCCCACTCTGAGTTATTGCTGGTGGCGCCGTTGATCCAATTGCGGCTGGTCTCCAGATTATTGATGAAGCCGCCCTGATGATCGTAAAAGCCGGACACCCGCAGCGCGGCCACGTCAGTGATAAGCGGAATGTTGACAAATCCTTCAACGATTTCATTCTGCAAGCCGCCGTCGATTTGGCCGCCATCGAGGTCGATTCCGGCCGCAAAGGCCGACGGATCCGGCTTGTTGGTGATGATCTTGACGGCACCCGACATCGAACTCGCGCCGTACAGAGTGCCTTGTGGTCCATTCAGCACTTCGATGCGCTGGATGTCATACATGTGTAGATCAGGTATGCCGCCGAAATAGCTTAAGCTTTGTTCGTCCAGATAAAGACCGGTGGTCGAGGTGTTCGCAACGTTCGGATTGCTGCCATCAGAGACGCCGCGCATGAAGAATTCCTGATAGCCCGGTCCGATGCTGATGTAGGAAATCGACGGCGAACGAGTTGCGTAGTCCTCAAACTGGCTGATTGCCATGTTCTGGATATCTTGCGTGGTAAATACACCGATGCTCTGAGGAACATCTTGAAGATTCTCGGTTTGTTTGCGCGCGGTGACGGTAATTTCCGCCAATGCGTCCGAGTCGGCTGCATGCGCCGGCATGCTGACCGCGGCAGCGCCGGACAGAATCGAGGCTATCGCCACTCGCAGCGCGGTTTGCCTGGACAGTTTCCCATCAGGCGCTCGATTTATGGCGCGTACCTTCATCCCCGGTTCTCCCCATACTCGATGTCGATGCCATCATTACTTGCGCTCGCACCGCTCGTCAATCTTTTTATATGACTGTATAACGACAAAATTGGCGTTGGCGCCCCGCGACCAAGCCGATGGTGCGACGCAACGGGTTGGGCGCAGGGAGCAGATATCGCACAAAATGCTTGGTTAGGCGCGCCGCAGCACGGAATTGCCGGATCGATGGACTTGCCATACTGACTCCATCGCGCAGCTACCGGCTCCATCGGACAATTTTTATATGACTATATAATGACTATTGCGCGGCAAATCGCGTCAAAATGCCGCCCAAAGCACGTCGCAGCGGCTCAAGTTCAGCCTCGAAATGGCGCCAATGCCCGATGCTCGAATCGTACATAGGCACCCGCACTTGCTCCGAACTCGCGGTTCGCACCGAGCGCTGGGTCTCGTGAAATCGCAGACATGAGGGCTCGAATTCAAGCCCGCAATGGGCGATCAACCGGCGCACCACCGTCTCGGTATTTCGCACCAACTCCTCATACGCCACGTGCAAAACCTTGCCGGGCAACACCCGGTCCCAGTGGTCCATGAGCTCGATATAGCTGCGGTAGTAGCGTCCCAGATCCTCCAGGTCATATGTAAAGGATTGCCCTTGGGCGAAGTGCTGCTTGTAGGCGCTGAAGCAGGTATCCATCGGGTTGCGCCGCACATCGATAATCGTCGCTCGCGGCAGGATCAGCTGCAGCAGGCCAACATGACTGAAATTGTTCGGCATCTTGTCGATGAATCGCGCCCTGTCGCTGCGGTAGATGCGGGTCTCACTAATGTAGCGTTCGCCAAGATCCTTGAAACCCTGCTCGCTCAATCCAAACACGCTATCTGGGTACGTATCAGCCGCCCCCTGGTTCTGATCGAGCTCGCGCACGATTCGCAGGAGGTGGGGCAATTCCATTGTTCCTTCGATGCACGAGTGGCTGGCCAATACTTGTTCCACCAAAGTGGATCCGGAGCGCGGCAGGCCGACCACAAAAATGGGCGCGGAATCGGCGCTTCCGCAACCGTCGTGCGATCGCAAAAACTCCGCGCTGAATGTGGCGGCCACGCGCCTGCACTTTTGTTCGAAGGCTGGCGCGTCGAACGGAGCGTCGCGACGCCGCATGCTGTTACCCGAGGCGTAGTGACGAAATGCTTCGGTGTATTTCTCGCGTTGTTCGAGCGCTCGCCCGATGGCGAAATGGATCTGCGCGCGGCTTTTCTCCGCGATCGGCGTTCGCTGCAGAATTTCTTGCATGGCAGCCAGCTCGGCGTCGGAGAAATGGTAGTTCTTCAGATCGGCAAAACTATAGTAGGCCTCGCCGTATTCCGGCTTCAGTTTCAGACAGCGAGAGTAGGCTGCCTCGGCAGCCGCACGCCTGCCGAGCGTCTTCAGCACGTGGCCTCGCGAAAGTTCCACGCGAAACTGGGTCGGATCGATGTTGAGCGCTTGGGTGTAGGCATCGAGCGCTTCTTCCTGGCGCATGCTGTGCGCCAGCACTGAGCCCAGCAACACCCAGCTGGGCGATGAATCGCCATCGATGAGAAGAGAGTGGCGCGCCGCCGCCTCTGCCTCTACCAGGTCTCCGGTGTCAAGATAGGCTTGGGCCAGTCCGCGTCGAATAAGCGGCATGTGGGCCGATTGCTTTAGCGCATGCTTGAGCAGTCGTTGCGCATCGCGATGGAAGCCTGCACTCAATGAGATGGCCGCCAGACCGCATAGCGCGCCGATATGGCTGGGGTTTTCATGCAAAATCTTGCGGAAGATGGTCTCGGCTTTCTTGCCATCTTCGCGCGCCAGGCATTGCGCGGCCTCGGCCAGAATCGGTCCATAGGTGTCGGTGTCGATGAACCTTTGAAATGCATACCCTGCGGCGGCAAAATCGCCGAGATTTGCATGCAGATCACCCAGCAAACGCCAGCCTTCATGCAGGCTCGCGTCTTGTCCGAGAGCCTCCCGCAGTAATTCCGCCGCGCGCTGCAGACGACCTTGGACACGATAGGCTCGCGCCAGATCGAGCATGGCATGAGCAAAGTCAGGTGCGGCGGTCAGCACTGCTTCGAGCATGCCGATTCCCTCGGCATTACGGCCCTGCGCCAGCAACGACAGAGCCAATACTCGCCTGCTGTTGACCTCTCCCGGCCAGCGCCTTTGGATTTCTCTCAGTTCGCGTTCGGCCTCAGCCGCCTCGCCGCGCTCGAGAATTCCGAGCGCGCGTACATACGCATCCTGAAATCCAACCCCGAGTTTCTGCTCTTGCATAAAAGATGAAAGTATCAGCAAAACGATCTTCGGTGAATGCGATACGATGTTTTGAGAGGTTTTGCGCAGGGACACCCAATATGTTGAGCCGATCGCTAGGCATTCTGATCATGAGCGCACCGTTTGCCATGGCGCTCGCAGCAATGCCTCCTTCCCCGCCGACGCACGGCGTACGCATCGAGAATACCTGGATTCCGATGAGCGATGGCATTCGTCTGGCAGTTACCCTGTATCTGCCTACTAGGCTTGCGCCTCGTGAACGGTACCCGGCCCTGCTTGAATACCTGCCCTACCGCAAGGATGACGACGAGGCGGTTCGTGACTTCGGCACCCATACCTACTTCGCGAAGCGAGGGTTTGTCGGTGCTCGCGTCGACATTCGCGGCTTCGGCAAGAGCGAAGGATCGCCCCCCGATAGGGAATATTCGGCGCAGGAACAGCAGGATGCGGAAGAGGTTATCGCATGGCTCGCGCATCAATCGTGGTCAAACGGCAACGTGGGCATGCTGGGAATCTCCTGGGGAGGCTTCAATTCCATCCAAATGGCCCTGCTTAAGCCGCCTGCGCTCAAGGCCATTCTAGCTGTTGACGCAACCGATGAGCTGTTCAAGGAAGACGTGCATTACATGGATGGAATATTCCACGTTGATGAATTCGAACTAACCATGGATCTGGATCAGGGCCGAACCGGTGCACCCGATTTCACCCTGGATGAGTCCGCGATTGGCCCGCGGATGAATTCTCCGCCGTGGTCGCTGGTGTTCATGAAGCATCAGCGCGACGGAGTCTTTTGGCGCTCGCCGGTGCGGCCCATCGAAACTCTTCAGGTACCCACGTTCTTGATCGGCGGCCTGCAGGACGGGTATCGCGACAGCATTCCCCGAATGCTCGATAAGGTGAAGGCGCCTTTGAAAGCTTGGATCGGGCCGTGGAATCACGGCTTTCCGAACGACAGCGACTATGGTCCGCTGTTCGAGTGGCGGGACCAAGCGGTGCGTTGGTTCGACTATTGGCTCAAAGGCCGCGACACCGGCGTGTTAGGCGATCCCAAAGTGATCGTCTATCAGCAGCATTGGCATGCGCCAGGATCACAATCTCAAGAGGTGCCCGGAGAATGGCGCGCGGAAAATTCCTGGCCGCCGCCTGGCGCCGCCGCAACGGTCCTGTATTTTCAATCGGAGCATCGGCTCTCTTTCAGCGAGGCCGAAGACGGTCTCGATCAGCTGAGAAATATTCCCTCCACCGGAGTCGAGGCGGGCTTTTGGTGGGGCGAGCTGCTGACGGACCAGCGTCCGGTCGATGCTTATAGCTTGATCTATGATTCTCCGGCTCTTACCGAAGACTTCGCCATCCTCGGCATACCTAGAGTCAGCATGCAGGTCACTGCTGACGCGCCTCTGGCAGACTGGTTCGTTCGCTTGTCCGACGTAGCGCCGAACGGAAGTGTCACCATGGTGACTGGCGCGGGCATCAACGGCGCGCAGCGCGATTCGATGGCTAACCCGAAGGACTTAGCGCCTGGCACACGGTATCCCTTGAGCGTTGATTTGCATCTTGCCTCGTGGGTGTTCCCAGTAGGGCATCGCATACGAATTGCCGTCTCTAACGCGCTCTGGCCCATGAACTGGCCGACACCTTACCCGCTGACCACCTCGATTGCCTTCGGCCGCAAGGCTCCGTCGCTGGTAAATTTACCCCGCGTGGCGCTTCACGGGTCAGCACCGCCGCCCTTTGCAGCGCCGGAACCGGTTGAGAAGCCCGCCGATATCAAACAGATCGGCGCAGGCGCGTGGCCCGGCTCGTGGACGGTGCTGCGCGACGAGGTCAATCAGCGCAGCACGGTGACCTGGCAGGGTACCGCGGCGGTGTCCTATCCTTGGGGACGCTTTGATCATTCTGAGCGGTTGATCTATGAGATCGACGATGCCCACCCAGAACTGGCAAGTGTCCAAGGCGATTCGGAGTACCTTCAGATCGTGAAAAATCATATCCTCACCTGGCGCGGTCGCCTAAACGTTGGCAGCGATGCGCATACTTTTTTTTACAAATACACGAGAACACTACTGAAGGACGGCGCTGTCATCAAAACCAAAACCTGGGAAGAGCCCATCCCGCGGGATCATCAATGAGTAGTCATCATCAACAGTTTTATGTTGACGGCGCTTGGGTGGATCCCAAGGCTTCGTCGAAGCTCGATGTGATCAATCCGGCAACGGAACTTGCCTATACGAGGATTTCTATCGGTAATGCCGCCGATGTGGATGGAGCGGTGGCCGCTGCAAAAGCGGCCTTTCCTTCTTTTGCGCGCACCGATCGCGATCAGCGCCTGGCGATGCTCAACAGGATTCTCGAAATCTATAACCGGCGCTACGACGAAATCGCGGAAGCCGTATCCGACGAGATGGGCGCGCCTCTCAAGTTTGCGCGCGAAGCTCAAGCTTGGGCCGGCCAAGTACACCTCGAAGCCGCGATCAAAGCGCTCGCTTCCTTTGAGTTTTCCTTCGATCGAGGCGGCACTCGTATCGTACGCGAGCCCATTGGCGTGGTTGGCCTCATCACTCCCTGGAATTGGCCGCTCAACCAGATCGTGTGCAAGGTCGCGCCCGCCATCGCTGCAGGCTGCACGATGGTCCTCAAGCCCAGTGAGATCGCCCCAATCAGCGGCATTATTTTTGCCGAAATCATGCACGAGGCGGGAGTTCCAAAGGGTGTATTTAATCTTGTAAACGGCGACGGGCCGACCGTCGGACAATATCTGTCGGGCCATGCCGATGTGGCGATGATGTCCTTCACCGGGTCCACGCGCGCCGGCGTCCTCGTTGCAAAGGTTGCGGCCGACACCGTCAAGCGAGTTAGTCAGGAGTTGGGCGGCAAGTCGGCGAACATCATTCTTGCCGATGCGGATCTCGATGACGCGGTGACTCGAGGAACGGCGGCCTGTTTCAGCAACACCGGACAATCGTGCGACGCACCGACGCGCATGTTCGTTTCGAAGCGGCAGCATGCTCGGGCGCTGGAAATTGCCAAGGTGGTGGCGGCAAATCACATCGTCGGCGATCCGCGCGCTGCCACTACGATTCTCGGGCCCGTAGTGAGCCGCGCACAATTCGACAAGATCCAGCGATTGATTCAAGCGGGCATTGATGAGGGCGCCACGGTGGTCGCGGGCGGCATCGGTCGGCCCGAGGGCCTTACTAGCGGCTACTACGTGCGCCCCACGGTGTTCGGCAACGTCCGCCACGATATGTCGATATCGCGCGAGGAAATTTTCGGACCCGTTCTTTCCATCCTGCCTTATGAATCGGAACAGGAGGCCATCGACAAGGCGAATGATTCTGTTTACGGCCTCGCCGCCTATGTGTCATCCAAGGATCTTGAGCACGCAAGGAAGGTGGCCGCAGATCTGCGCGCGGGCACCGTCAATATCAACTATCCGGACTGGGACACTTGTGCGCCGTTCGGCGGCTATAAACAATCCGGCAACGGCAGGGAATATGCGGATTGGGGGATGATGGAATTCCTCGAGACCAAGGGAATCGTCGGTTACGGAAGTTGATTACACGGGTCCCTGGTCATCATGGCCTGCCCAGAGGCCGTAAGGGGCGGACAAGCTGCGCAAATGGTTGACCCGTGCTTTCTCCTGGACTGCAGGAGCGCGATCATAGAATCGTCATCTCGGCCGAAACTCACATCGCGGGCTGTACACTCGATGTGTTACTTCTGCTGCACCGCCGCCTCGGCGCTGGCCCTCGCATCTGTGCGCGCCGCCTTGTAGTCGGCTTCCGCCTGGTCCCTGCAGGCCCTTTGAGCCTCGCCGCTCTGCGATTCGCAATTTGCCATGGCCACTTTGCGGTTGCCATCGGCTTTTGCAACGGCCACATTGTAGGTTTGGTGTGCGGCGTCGTTGTTGAATTTAATTTCCTGGTTGTTGACCTTCTCGTACGATTTATCCAGCGCGCTCTGCGCCCGGTCTTCGCTCCTCGTCACTTCGTTGTTCGCCTTCTGCTCGGCGTTGGCAACGTCCTTCGACACATCTTCCGGCGACTTCGACTTGTTGCAGCCGGCTAGCGCTAGAGAAGCGATCACGAAAATCGGCATCAGGTATTCACGCATGCAATTTCCTCTTGTTATAGGTACGCGATCGGCCCGCGCGTCGGGAGGGATTGTTGCTGCCGACAGGCATGACTAGGATCGCTCGCAGCTACGCGGCAGTCAACCAAGTTCTCGACTTCACGGCGAGTTGTACGACGACAACGGCCGTCGTTAGCCCATGGGCTGGCACATACATTTCCATTATGCCTGCCGCGTAATGTATGCAAGAGAGCTGATAGCCGATCGTCACAAGTGATGTGCGAGAATGCCTCCGCGCCGGCTGTCGGCTAATTTGGAGTTATTGATCGGAATATGCTTGCCCCGCGTACTTGGCATGCCGCATAACGCCGCCATGTCAGCGATCTTTCGCCTCGCGTCCCTTCTTGCCGGTTCGGCGCGAACCGTCGTCTTCACCGGCGCCGGCATCTCGACAGAATCCGGCATCCCAGATTTCCGCAGCCCGGGCGGAGTCTGGAGCCGGATGAAACCGATCGACTTCGACTCATTCATGCGCAACGAAGACGCGCGGCGCGAGGCTTGGCAGCGGACCTTTTCCGGAACGGCCGGCTGGGTCGGCGCCAAGCCGAATGAAAGTCATTTTGCCATTGCGCGCCTGGTCGACACCGGCAAGGTCGGCCGTGTGATCACGCAGAATGTGGACAATCTGCATCAGGATTCGGGCGTGCCCGCGCATCAGGTGATCGAACTACACGGCAATGCCGGCTATGCCACGTGCCTTATTTGCGGGCTGCGACACGAGTTGGCGGACTTGAGCGACTCGTTTCTAGAGCAAGGCGCGCTCCCGGCCTGCCGAGCGTGCGGCGGCATCGTCAAGTCGGCGACTATCTCGTTCGGTCAGCCGATGCCCGTCGAAGCAATGCGCCTTGCCGAAGCCGCTTCTCTTGAGTGCGACCTGTTCATCGTGCTCGGCTCGTCGCTGGTGGTCTATCCCGCTGCGGCGCTACCGATGATCGCAAAGTCGAACGGCGCCACGCTCGCCATCGTCAACCGCGAGCCGACCAACATGGACGGCAGGGCGGATGTCGTCATCCACGCTGAAATCGGCGCAGTGCTGCGAGAAATAGTGCCCTGATGCGGGGGGCCTATCTGCGGCGCTTTACCGCGTTGCAGTACGATCCAATGCGTCAATACCGCCCAGTAGCCATGTAAATGAGGCTAGGATGGATGGATGAAGACCTCATACGTGTTGATGGGCATTCTGCTTATTGGCTTCGCCCTGACTTGTTTTTATATTCTCGCTGAGTGCCTATCTTGGCGAACCGTCAAAGACGCCGATCACAGAGCGATGCGCGAAATTCGCGAACTATACAAAAAGATCCACGCCACATCGAAGCCGTTCACGATGCCCTTCATCACTCGAACGGTCCGGAAAAAGTAAACGACGTCTTCCGGGCAGCATCGCCGAGTTGTGGAGGAGGCCCTCCGTTCAATTCAGCAGTGGCGAACTCGAATTCGTCCCTTCCGGGCACAAGATCGTCCCCGATGGCTCGTCATTTCTCCCACAATTGTGTATTGCTCAATAGGAGCTGGTACCGCGGCGGTTGAACGGCGTTCTCGAATCGCAGTCTGAGGCGCGATGTTTCGGGTCCTCGGCGGTGCTGGTAGAGTAGCGGTCGCGTCAGCCAACGGGGAGCCTTTATGAGTACGGCGAACGGCTATCGAATCATTGCCGCGGCAGCGGTAGTTTTGGCCCTGTCGGGATGTGACATTTCGGTCGACGGAGATGGTTCGAGCAGGGTCAATGGCTCAGTCCATGTAGCGGCCGGCAAAGCCGCTGAATCAGCGAGTACGGTTAACGGATCGATCCATATCGACGACAATGCTGCGGTCACTTCAGCCGGGACTGTCAACGGCAGTGTTCGATTGGGTGCGCACGCGACAGCGACCTCGGCGAAAACCGTGAATGGCGCGATTTCGCTTGGCGAGGGCGCTCACGTGTCCGACAGCGCGGCCTCGGTCAATGGTGATTTGACACTTGCAAACGGCGCCGAGGTTTCCGGCTCCCTCACCAATGTTAACGGCAAGATCACGCTGACCTCGGCTCACGTAGGCGGCGGCATCAAGACCATCAGCGGCAACATCACCATCATGGGCACTTCTCACGTCGAAGGCGGCATCGTGGTCGAAAAACCAAGCAGCATGCTGTTCAACAGCGAAGACCCCGTGATCGTCATCGGACCGGGCGCAGTAGTTCAAGGTGACCTGCGATTCGAGCGCAAGGTAAAACTCTACGTGAGCGACAAGGCAACGATTGGAACCGTCTCAGGCGCCACACCGATAGCATTCAGCGGCGACAATCCACCAAATTGAAAATCAGGAAGGGTTCATCATGCTAAGTTTGCGCGTTCGCTCGTCAATCGTCTTCGCCGCCATCATCGCCATGGGATATGCGAGCAGCGCTGCGGCAGCAGACGCCGCCCTGGCCGCCGCGGTCGCAAGTTCGGCGCGCCCCGCCACTGCCGTGGCACGCGACAAGTCGCGCCACCCAGTCGAAGAACTGACCTTTTTTGGGATCAGCCCAAAGATGAACGTGGTGGAAGTATGGCCGGGAGGCGGGTATTGGACCGACATACTGGGTCCTTATCTGGCGCCCGGCGGCCGCTACACTGTTGCGTTGCCGCCCTCCGGCGGCGAGGAAGGATCCGGCGCGGCCAAATTCCGCGCGCGCATCGCGGCGGAGAAGGGCAGGCTCGGCACTGTTCACGAGTCGACCCTGGGCCCTGGCCATTTTGAAATTGCGCCAGCGGACTCCGCTGATCTCGTGCTGACATTTCGAAATCTCCACAATTGGATGAACGACGGCTATGCCGAGCAGGCGCTGACAGCGTGTTTCACGGCCCTGAAACCGGGCGGAATCCTCGGGATTGAAGAACATCGCGGGCGAGGCGACAAGCCGCAGGATCCGAAGGCGGAGAGCGGTTACGTTCGCCAGGACTATACGATAGCCATGGCAAAGAAGGCCGGGTTCGTGCTGGTGGGTTCGTCGGAGATCAACGCCAATCCCCGCGACACCAAGGATTGGCCGAAAGGGGTTTGGACACTACCGCCCAGTCTGGCCATGGGCGAAAAGGACCGCGACAAATACATCGCCATTGGCGAAGGCGACAATTTCGTCCTGAAGTTCCAAAAGCCGCGCTGAAGCAGCGCAGCGGTTGGTGCAGCGTTAGGCGGTTTTCTCCCCAGAGAGACCCAGCTCTTTGATCATGTGCTCGCGCATGATGAGCTTCTGCACCTTGTCATCCAGCACGTCAACCTTAGCTCCTAAGAGCTCTTGAAGAAGCACTGTACGGCCCCCAGCATGGAGGTTACGAGGCAACTCCAAATTATGACCCGCCTGCTTCTGCATCCGCTTTGGCTAACCCTCTTGCTGCCGGCATATGTCGCTTGGCGCCTGTTGTCGGGCTTGTCCGTGGGTCCTATCGGCATAGCCGTAGGCATCGTGCTTCTGATCGGTTGTTGTCTACTCATACCGTTATCGATGCGAACCCGGGCCCTGCAAAATCGAAAACTAGCGGACCGGGTCGCGTGGGTAGGCCTGACGGCGATGGGGTTTTTTTCCTCGCTATTTGTATTCACCCTGCTACGAGAGTTAGTCCTGCTCGGAACATCTCTGTTCCTGTCCACGGGACAAGCGCAACTCTGGATCGCGCCGAGCGCACAGACGACCGTGTATCTCTCGCTATTTGTCAGCGTGGTTGGACTGATCATCGCGCGGCGCCGGCCGGGTATCGTTGAAATTAAAATACCCGTGGTTAATTTGCCGCTCGCATTGCACGGATTCTCGATCGCCCAGATCACCGACGTGCACGTGGGTCCCACTATCAAGCGCGGATTTGTCGAAGGCATCGTCCAACAAACCAATGAATTGAAAGCCGACATGATCGCCGTGACGGGCGACTTGGTCGATGGTTCCGTGCAGCAGCTATCGGCGCACACGGCGCCCTTGGCCGGGTTGAAGGCGCGGCACGGCGCCTACTTCGTCACGGGCAACCACGAGTACTACTCTGGCGAGCGTGCTTGGACGGAGGAAATCCGCCGACTCGGTCTGCGAGTGCTCAAGAATGAGCATGTGGTATTGACGCACGACGGCGCATCTCTGGTCCTCGCCGGCGTGACGGACGTTAGCGCACATCATTTTGACCCTGCGCAGCGCAGCGATCCTGCGGAAGCGCTGCGCGGCGCGCCCAGCGATGCCGGTGCAAGGGTTTTGCTGGCGCACCAGCCGAGTTCGGCGATGGCTGCCGCAAACGCCGGTTTTGATGTGCAAATCTCGGGGCACACACATGGAGGCCAGTTCTGGCCTTGGAATCTGTTCATACATTTATTCCAGCCCTTTGCCGGCGGCCTGCATCGATTGAAGAATTTGTGGATTTACGTCAGCCGCGGCACCGGTTACTGGGGTCCGCCAAATCGCTTTGGCGTTCCGTCTGAGATTACGCGGATTCGTTTGGTACCCGCGGCACCGTAAAGCCCTCTGCGGCGAATGAGGCCGTGCTAGGCTTTGATCCGCATGTTTCGCTTCGCTCGAGCAATGATCTCGCCGCTCACCCTGATGGCTGGCGCTTTGGCATGGGGCAGCGCAAATGCAGCAAACACCGCGCCGCAAGCCACCACAAACGTCGCGGTGGGGCCGCAATACGATTCTACACATGTATATGTCGCTCCAGCCGATCTAGACCCTTTCGTCGCCAGCTTTATCGCCACCTTCGGCGGCCACGCCAGTAAACCGGTCGTCTCGACCGTGACACCCACTACAAGCAGCACGCAATTTCAATACGTCATCAGTCCCGTCGGAACTCTCTCGACATTCGCGTACACAACTCCTATCCCCTATCCATTTGGTCTCGAGAGGACTGGATACCTTGTTACCGATATGAATCAAGCGCTCGCTGCGGCGCGCGCTGCCGGCGCCAGCATCATCGTCGAGCCTTTCAAGGATCCCATTGGAATGGACGCAGTCCTTGAGTGGCCGGGCGGCGTGAAGATGCAGCTGTACTGGCATTTTGTCGCGCCCTCCTACGAGCCTCTGGCCTCAGTACCGGAAAATCGCATTTATATATCGCCCGATCGCATCGACAATTTCACGCATGCCTTCATTCATTTTTCACGCGGGCAAGTCATATCGGATGACTGGCACGCCAATGGCGCTGAACTCGGAAAGCCGGGACAACTTTATCGCCGCATACGCATTGAATCGAAATTCGGCAAGATGCAAATCATGGCCACCGACGGGCACTTGCCCTACCCGTTCGGACATGACATTTGCGGCTATGAGGTAAGCGATCTGAATGAGACGCTCAGCAAAGCAAGGTCCCACGGTGCGACCGTGTTAGTGGAACCTGTCGAACTCACCGATCGCCGGACGGCGATGGTGCAGTTTCCTGGCGGGTTTATTGCGGAGATCCATACCGTTCATCCTTAGTCGGGCGTCAGCCGGTCGGTGGCTTGCCTGTGAAAACCGCCAATTGAGCGGCGAAAGCACGCTTGTAGGCGGGCCGTACTTCGCCACGGGCGACATAGGCCGAGAGATTCGGATATCCATCTAACATGCCCGACATTCTCAACCTCAGCAGCACCGCCACCATCATCAAGTCGCCCGCGCTGAACGCGCCATCGAGCCACTCGGCATCGCCAAGGCGAGCGGAAAGTTCGCCCAGCCGCACACGAATGCGATCCTGGACGAGAGGCAGACGTTGCTCACTCCACGGCTTGTCGCCTTCTACGAGCTTAACGGTTACGAGATCCAGGATCGGAGGCTCAACCGTGTTGATTGCGGCAAACATCCACGTGATCGCCCGCGCACGTGCATGCGCATCGCTGGGCAGCAAACCTGCATGGCGCTCTGCGATATGGAACACGATCGCCCTCGACTCGAACAGCACAAGATTACCTTCTTCATAGGTGGGAATTTGCCCGAAAGGATGGAGCGCTCGATGCGCGGGTTCCTTCATCGCGCCGAACGAAACCAGACGAACCTCGTAAGGTTGGCCCACTTCCTCAAGTGCCCAGCGAACGCGCGTATCGCGCGCCAGTCCCCTGCCGCGATCCGGCGACGTTTCAAAGGCGGTAAGGGTGGGGGGCATTGGAAGGCTTTTCTGCATGATCACTCTCCTGGGCTTGTTAAGCCTACGACGAACGGACCGCTTCCGATTCGACATGTTCCAGCGAACCAGCGCTTTCGCACCTAACGAGCCGATCCCGATAGGCCGCTTTTGGGGCAAGACAATGCTCCTGAGTGCTGCTTTCTCATGGCGGGATATACGCCGTTTCGCGGTTCTGTATAAGTAATCGGACCACCAAGAAACGGAACAAAGCATTGCTCGCCGGCGATGGATCCACAAATGCCCGTCGCAAATGATGCGCTTGGCTGGAGACTTGAATGCAGAAGATAGTGGTTGCGTCACTTCTCACTCTCGCAGCGTCGAGCCTCGCTCAAAACGCTGCGTCAGTTACGTCGCCCCCGGAAGGTACCGCACTCCACTCGCCAGGAGACTACGTGGAAGTGAACGGCACCCGGTTATGGGTCGAGAGCGAAGGAACTGGCCAAGCCCTGGTGTTGATTCCAGCTGGACCGGGCGTGCCGCACGGGTATTTTCATCCACACCTTTCTCCTCTGGCCAAGACCCAACGAGTTGTTTATTACGACGCCTTCGGGACCGGAAAGTCAGATCGCGTCCAAGGTGACAAGAAATATACTTTTGCGCGCGATGTCGAGAATGTTGAGGGCTTGCGCAGAGCACTCAGGCTGGGAAAGATCGATGTGTTGGGCCATTCCTACGGCGGTATGGTGGCTCAGGCCTATGCACTCCGCTATCCGGAGTCGGTGCGGCGACTGGTTCTAGCGGACACTTCGTGGGGTGGAGAGATGTCGCAGGCGCATCGAAACAATGCATTGTCAGAGTTGCGAGATCAGTACCCCGAGACATACGAAAAAGTGATGAAACTTCATGCGGAAGGGTTTTACACGTGCAGCAAGGAATACCGAAATGCCGACGACGCACCTCCGGGCTTCCTGCTCTTTTACAACAAATCAGCGTTTCAGGATTTGATTAGAACCGCCGAGCCGCCCGATTCCAAGGTCCTTTGCGCCATCGAGGGCGAGGATTACGATTTTGTGGCGGGGGCGGAAATGGCGAAATTGGACTTCCATACGCAGCTAAAGAATCTGAACATGCCGATGCTAATCATTTCCGGTCGATTCGATCGCGGCATGCTGCCGCGCTATGCAGTGCAATTTAAAGATCACGCGCCTAAGGCGCAGTTTGTCATGTTCGAGAAGAGCGGGCATTTCCCGTTTATTGAGGAACCGGAGCAGTTCATCCGAGTCGTCGGGGAATTCTTGCGGAAGTGAATTTGGTACGGCGTCAGTCGGCGATGTCATCGACGAACGGTTCGTTTGGACCGGGAGACGCCCCTTCCGCGCAACGGCCGCCGGGCCCTGGTCTCGAGCGACTAAGAAGTCTCGATGTGATGCGCGGATTCGTCGTGTTAGGCATGATCCTGGTCAACTTCTCAATGTTGGGCGCCGGATTTCGGAGATTTGCCATTTACCCCGTGTTGGCGCACGCGGATTGGGTCGGCTTTACTGCTGCGGACTTTGTATTCCCGGCATTTATTTTCATGGTCGGTGTCTCCATCGCGGTCGCGAGTCGCCCCTCGGACGCTCTCAATACACGCACCGTCAAACGGATTATCGAGCGATCGGTCCGCTTGTTTGTGGTCGGTTTCATTTTGACCAACCTCCTTTACCAGTGGATGCACGGGTGGTCCTTCGATGGCGGGTTTCGTCTCATGGGCGTGCTTCAGCGAATCAGCCTCTGTTACACGGCTGCGGCCTTACTACAGTACCGGTTGTCCGAGCGCGTGCTCTTGGGGGTGGCGATCGCAATCCTGGTCTTGTATTGGCCGCTTACACTCGTGTCGATACCCGATGGAACGGGGACGAATCTTTGGACGGAGGGCACGAATTTTGTTTCGTGGTTCGATCGAGCAGTTCTCGGGTCCCACCGTTGGGTCGAGGGTCCGATGGGCTATGACACCGAAGGTCTTCTCAGCACTTTGCCGGCGATAGCGCAGTGCCTCCTAGGAGTCGTTGCGGGTCGGTGGTTCGTGGGTCATGCCAGAAGTACTGCGCGTTTGGTCCATTTTGCGCTGATAGGCGCCCTGATGGTCGGATGCGGCTATGTGTGGGGCCTTTGGTTTCCAATCGTGAAGTCCCTCTGGACCAGCAGTTTCGTCATGCTCTCGACCGGTATTGCGATGCTCCTTTTCGCAGCGATTCAGGGGCTGGTGGCGAAGGTCCGTTTTCTGACAACATCAGCGAAGTTCTTGGAGGCATTCGGTGTTAACGCGATTCTGGCCTATGTGCTTCATTTCCTCTGTTACTTTGGGTTGGCGTTTCCATTTATCCCGAGTCTATATCTGGCACTTGGATCGGCACTGACGCCGGAGCTTGCAAACTTGAGTATCGCCTGCATCTTTGCGCTCATTGTCTGGTGTCCCCTGGCTGTGATGTTTTCACATGGGTGGCGTCTGCGCGTTTGAAGCGTGCTCACTGAGAGTGCCACGACAGCGATCCAACTAGGCCTGTCTGCTTTCGCGTAGTTTCAATTCTCAATTCTCGTGCTGCAATTTCTTCGGCAAATGCAGCGACAAATCGCGCGAGGTTGATCGTGATTCATCCCCCAGAATCCCCGGAATTTGGCAGTAGGCTGGCAGTAGGGAAAGACCTGAGTGACTCAAGTCTCAGAAACGCTTCAAAAATTAAGTGGCGGAGAGGGTGGGATTGCTCGCGGCCCGGGACGGCCGCTCGTCCTCCGCTTCGCTCCGGACCGCCGCGATAAGACCGCGGCGTCCAAAAATCGCGCCGCGATTTTTGTCGAACCCGGCGGGTTCGTCCACGCATCCTGCACCGCCAATAAAAAAGGGCCTGAAAAACAGGCCCGTTTTTATTGGCGGAGAGGGTGGGATTCGAACCCACGTGCCGGAATTACCCGACCATCCGATTTCGAGTCGGCGCCGTTGTGACCACTTCGGTACCTCTCCAGTTAACTTAAAATTTCCGTCGTTTACTTAAGATTTTTCCGCATAACTTAAACAGACTTTAGTTTTGACGCAGTCATCAGCCAGGGGAAAAATGCTTTTGTCAAGGGTTCGCGGAAAGAAATAATCGTTTATTCTAGCGCATCGGAAAAGGGCTCGCCTCTCATAAGGAACTTGCCCTGCACCACGGCACTCAAATGGACTATTAAACCGTGCGTAGATTGACCATACAAACGAACTGGCCGCGCTGGACTAAGCTCACGATCGCAATTTCCGCGATGGTGCTGCTCAGCAGCTACACACCGGTTCCCGGCTTGATCCACCAGATCAAGCAGCTGGGAGAGTTGCGGGTGGTTACGCGCACGGGTCCGCTCGCATTTTATCGGGGGCCGGACGGCAGCGCGGAGGGGCCGGAATATGATCTCGCGCGGCGCTTCGCCGATGAGCTTGGCGTAAAGCTCAAGATCACGCCGATGCGAACGTATGCCGAAATTTACGCGGCGTTGACGTCCGGACAAGCACACCTGGCAGCGGCAGGTTTAAAAGTGCCCATGCAAGCGGTTCCCGGCGTCCAATTCGGTCCTGCTTATCAACGCGTACTTGAACACCTGATCTATCGTCGCGGCGCTCCAAGGCCCGGTTCTCTGTCCGAAGTCGGCAATTCTGATCTTGAGATTGCGGCCGGCAGTTCGCATGCGAAAACGCTGGAGGATGCGCGCAACGCTTTTCCCGAGCTGGTCTGGGTCGAAAATACCAGCACCAACTCTCAAGCATTGCTGGACGGCGTCGCCGACGGAACCATCGATTACACGATTGCCGATTCGACGGAATTCGCTCTGGCGCACGACGTGCACCCGGACTTGCGCATCGCCTTTGATTTCCCGGGAGACGGCCCGCTGGCATGGGCGAGCAGCAATCGCGATCCGGGTTTTGCGCGCGACATGATGGAATATTTCGCTCGCCTGAAGCACGACGGCGAACTCGCCACCATCCTCAATCGCTACTACGGGCGCTCCGAGGATGCGGAATTTGCCGGGGGCCCTGGTTTCATGCAGCACTTGCAGAGCCGCCTGCCGCTTTACAAGCAATGGTTCGTCGAAGCCGCGGAACAAAGCAGCCAAGATTGGCGGCTATTGGCCGCCATTGGATATCAAGAGTCGAAATGGAATCCGAGGGCTTCATCATCAGCCGGCGCCCGAGGGTTGATGCAGTTGACTGTGGAGACGGCCAACGAAACGCAAGTCACGGACCTGTCGGACGCTCGACAAAGCATTTTTGGCGGCGCCCGCTACTTCCGCCAGGTGTACGAGAAGATTCCGGCGCATGTTCCCGAACCGGACCGCACCTGGTTTGCGCTCGCCGCGTATAACATCGGTTACGGGCACGTCGAGGATGCGCGGGTGTTGGCACAAAAGGCCGGCCGCGATCCGGATTCCTGGCAGGACGTACGATCCTTCCTGCCTTTGCTGGAACAGGAGCGTTGGTATACGCAAACTGAAAATGGTTATGCGCGCGGATGGGAACCCGTACGCTACGTCGATAACGTTCGCGGCTATCGAGATCTTCTGGAGTGGGCTTGGGGCGATGGTCCCCGTGCGCCCATCTTGAACTAAACAGGCTCCTAGCGGAGACTTTCGAAAAATCGCCGCAGCAGACCAGCGGCTTCTACACTACAAACCCCGCCGAATACGTCCAAGCCGTGCGCCAGCCGCGGCTCGCGCGGCAGATCGATGACGCTGCCGCAGGCCCCTGCCTTTGCGTCCCACGCGCCGAATACGACCCGGGCTACGCGCGCATTGAGCACCGCCCCCATGCACATGGCACAGGGCTCCAAGGTCGCATACAGGGTGGTTGCCCCGAGCCGATAGTTACTCAGGGCCGCGGCGCCCGCGCGCAAGGCAATGATCTCCGCGTGAGCCGTCGGGTCATTGCTCGCAATTGGCCGATTCCAACCCTCGCCAATGACCTCATTGCCCAATACCAACAACGCGCCGACCGGAACTTCGCCCTCATCTGCCGCTCTTTGGGCAAGCAGCAGTGCGCGGCGCATGAATTCGCTGTCGCTCGGCGGATTCACGGCGGGGCCAGCGCGGGCCGTCGTCGAGCGACGAAGCGGGCTACAAAGATCGCGACGTATATCAAGAAGAGCGCCGCGGCGCTGTAACTTAAGGAATTGTGGATGCCTATGCTGGCGCCGAGAAGACCGACGCACACGCCGCTGAAGGTCCGCATTCCGTTTGCGGCCATGGCGAATACACCGATCACTCGTCCCCGAATCTCGGGAGGCGCGTTCAGCTGTACCAAGGATTGCGCCATCGAATTAAATCCAAGCTCGACGAATCCCGCGATGAACAATAAGGTGATGGACACGAGATAGGTATGCGACCGCGCGAATCCGGCCAGCGCGCAGCACCACAGCATCGCCAGGATATAGGCAGTCTTGACTTTCGGCGGAAGCAACCCGCGACTCTCCAGAATCAGTCCGGCGGCGAGGCCGCCCGCCGCATCGGCCGCCAACAAAATGCTGTACGAGAAATCCGCCGCACGGGCATGCCCCAAATCAAGCGCGAATCCGGGCATTTGCGCCTGGTAGGCATTACCGATAAAAAAAGCTGAGGCACCGACCAGCACAGTCATCGACAACAGGACGGGGTTGTGCCGCACCACGTTCATCGTCAGCAAAATATCTCTGAATCCCCGGATTCCCGGGGGCCGCGGCGCACTCGCTCGATCGGGACCGTAGGGGGCCTTGATCAGCCAAACGAACATTGGGGCATAGATGAGCGCATTGAGAAATATTCCCTTCACCGGTCCAAACACCAACAGCAGGACGCCGCCGATCGCAGGGCCCACCAAAAAAGCCAGGTAACGCCCCGTTGCGTTCAGTCGCACCGCACTCGGCACCAATTGAGCCCCAACGATGCGGTGAATGAGCACTTGCGAGGCGGGTATCCAGATGACGCCGGCCAAGCCGTGAACGACCAACAGCGCCTCGGCCTTCCATTGCTGCGTCGAGTCGGTCGCGAACATCACGCCCCAGCCGATGGATACACCCATGAACAGCAACATGCCGACTTGAATCAGGCGACGGATGTCGAAGCGATCAGCAAGTCCGCCCGTGTAGGCAGCAAATAACAGGAACGGCGCCCAATGCGAGATAACCGCAAAGGCCCCGAGCGCGGGGGAATGAAATTTTTGGAAAATCACCCAATAAGAAATCACGTGCTCGATGTTGTCGGCCATCATCGCCGCGCTGCTCGCTAAAAAGTAGATCCGAAAGTCGCGATTCGCGAACGAGGTAAACGCGGCGTGCTGAGGCGCAGGCTGTGGCGAGACGTCGATTTGAGGTTCCAATTTCTTCAATGCCCTTGACTGGCGCGGCGACCCATCTGCGACCACACTTCGGCTGGCGGTTGAATTGAGACTCCAATTTGCGCCAATTCAGTAGAATATCGCGTTGGCTTTGGTGGACAACGATAACACGAGGATTCCATGCGCGGACTTCTGTTGCTTGCGGCATGCTCGGCATCCCTGTCGGCAATGGCCAACGAGGGTATGTGGACCTTCGAAAATTTTCCTACGGCCGCGGTTCGCCAGAGCTTCGGAGCCAATATAACGCCGGCATGGCTGGATCACGTACGGCTATCGACGCTTCGATTGACCAATTGCACCGCCTCCTTTGTCTCACGGGAGGGACTCATCCTCACCAACCACCACTGCATAGAGTCATGTCTTGCCGAGTTGTCCTCCAAGGAACAGAGTTTGGTGGAACTCGGCTTTCAAGCTTCGGCGCGCAAGGAAGAACAACGCTGCCCCGCACAGCACGCGGACGTGCTGGTCGGCACGGAAAACATCACTGATGCGGTATTGAAAGCCGATTCGGGACTGAGCGATGCCGCGGCCAATACGGCGCGCAAGAAGTTGTTGACCTCCCTTGAACAGGCCTGCGAGCAGGCAAGTGCCCGGGCAAAGTCCGGTAAGCTCGAGTGCCAATCCGTGCGCCTTTACCAAGGCGGCCAGTATTTTCTCTATAAATACAAACGCTATTCGGATCTTCGCTTGGTGTTTGCGCCGGAAGCAGACATCGCCGCCTTCGGCGGCGACCCGGATAACTTTCAATTTCCGCGCTGGTCATTGGATTTCTCCATTCTTCGAGCTTACGAGGACAACAAGCCGGCGCAGACGCCTGATTATCTGCAGATCGATTTCGCAGGCCCTGGCGCCAACCAACTGGTATTCGTCTCGGGAAATCCGGGCACGACGGAGCGGTTGCAAACCCGTTCGCAACTGGAGTTCGACCGCGATGTATCCCTACCCGTTGCGTTGCTGAGGGCATCCGAGTTGCGTGGCCGCTATATTCAATTCGGCAAGAATAACGCTGGGGACGAGCGCATAACCCTGGCGCCCCTCAACAGTTTGCAGAATGGCATCAAGGTTCGCCGCAAGGAGCTCGATGCACTCAATGACGATACGCTTTTGGAAGAGAAGTCCAAGGCGGAACAAGCATTGCGCGCGGTCGCCGGTATCAGAGGATCGGATCCCTGGCACGAAATCGCAGCGGCCTTGAGCCGGGAACGGGTGCTCTATCTGCCCTATATCTTCATCGAAAATGCCGCGGGGTTTAGCAGCGCACTGTTTCGTAACGCACGGCTGTTGCTCAGGGTCGCGGATGAACGCTCGAAGCCGAACAATGAGCGTTTGCGAGAATTTACCGATGCCGAACTGCCGCACATGCAGCACGATCTGTATGCACAGGTTCCGGTTTATCCTGAGTTCGAGCAAATCACTCTCTCGTTCTCGCTCGAACGCATGCGCGAATGGCTCGGCCCGGATCACCCTGTGGTTCGGAGATTAATGAGCAAGGAGTCGCCGGACGCGTTGGCGACTCGGCTTATTGCCGAAACCCAATTGAATGACGCCAATTTTCGCAAGCGTCTTTGGCAAGGCGGCAAAACCGCAGTCGGCGCCTCGCACGACCCGATGATCGAATTGGCGCGCTCCATCGATCTCGAGGCCCGCGCCATCCGCCGGCAATACGAAGATGAAGTAGAAGCGCCTATCGCCGGGGCGGCGGAAAAAATCGCCGTCGCTCGCTTCAAAGCCTACGGCGCCAACACGTATCCAGATGCGACGTTTACCCCTCGACTGAATTTCGGAACGGTGGAAGGATGGGTGGAAAATGGCGCGAGCGTACCGCCGTTTACCCACCTTGAGCGCGCATTCGAACGCGCCACGGGAACAACCCCGTTCAAGATACCCGACAGCTGGATGCGCGTGAAAGCGCAACTGGACCTGAGCACGCCATTTTGCATCTCCACCAGCAACGATATCGTGGGCGGAAACTCCGGCAGCCCCCTGATCGATGCCGACGGGAAAATCGTCGGCCTGATGTTCGACGGCAACATCTACTCGATCGCGGGCCGCTACTGGTTCAAACCCGAGAATAACCGCGCCATCGCGGTGCACCCGGCAATCATCCGCGAGGCGCTCGAAAAGGTATATGGTGCAAAGGAACTGCTGACGGAATTGCTAAATTAAGAGCGGCCACCTTCTCTAGACGGTCATCCGATCAAAAATACGCGACAAGAGCGCCCAGTAAGTGGCGGGCTTGAGGCGCTGAATGATGTCCAAATATTTAGCATCGCTGCCGATGAGGATGCGAGGTTCATTGCGTTCGATTCCGCGAATTATGCGTTGCGCAGCCGCCGAGGGCGTGGTGCGCGCCAGCCGCTCGAAACGATCCCCTAGCTCGCTCATGCTCACGCTTTCGCGCAATTGAGTACCGCTCCTTGCTTGGCGTGCGATGTTGGTCTTCACGCCGCCGGGATGCACGACCGAGAGCCTCACCGTGCTCTTGTTCGCGCCGAGTTCGTGCCGCAACGCCTCTGAGAATCCACGCACCGCGAACTTCGATGCGGCGTAGGCAGACTGTCCCGCGGGCGCGATTATCCCAAAAATGCTCGATATATTGACGATATGCGCCTGGGGCCGGCTCTGAAGATGCTTGAGGAAGGCGCGCGTGCCGCGCACGACGCCCCAGAAATTAATGTCCATCAGCCACGCCATCTGCGTCAGATCGAACTCGTCGAATTGACCGAGGAGTGCTACACCCGCATTGTTGAAGAGCAGATTGAGGGCTGGGAAATCTGCGATCGCGGAGGCCGCGAAATCTTGAATCTGATTTGGATCGGCAACATCCATGCGACGGATCGTGACCCGGCGCGATTGCGCCGCGGTTATTTCCTTTGCCACCGACTCAAGACCAGCCAGGTCCAAGTCAGCTAGCGCGAGGTCGCAACCGCGAGCCGCCAATTCCTGTGCCAATGCACGGCCGATGCCGCTGGCAGCTCCCGTGATCGCCGCAGCAGAACCTTCGAATTGGAAAATTTGCACAGGTCACCTTGATAACTACAACCGCGCTGCGGCCGAAATTAGCGCATCTGCAATCTTACGCGGCAAATCGGCGCTCGTGTCACCGAAGGACGACTACGCACACGATGGGCGCGTATTGTTCGAAGTGCTGAATGACAACGCCGTGCTGCGGGGGAAGTAAGGCGGCAAGGATGTCATCATGCGTTTGGCGCAAGCTTACCAGGACATCAATGCGCCGGTGGGCCGCCTGGGGGCCCAAAACGTTCGCTAGGATCGCCATGTTGGAGGGCGTTGCTTTCGAGAACAAAACCATCGACAAGCTCAGTGCGGAGCGGCTGATCATCGAAGCCGATATTTTGCTCGCTTCGGTGCACTAGATAAGTTCCTGGGTGGCCCGCCCGCGAAGGACCGCGGGCGGGCCGGCGGAATCCACAAATTGGACCATAATATGGCCCCACTTCGCCCCGCCGGCCTTAATCTATACTAAGGTGCTTCGGCAGCCGGTTGGGGATGGGCAATGTCAGCGTTTCAGCGTGAAATTCTCGTACGTTTCGGACACTGCGACGCGGCCGGCTGGGTGTTCTATCCGCGCTATTTCGAAATGATAAGCGACTTCGTCGAAGACTGGTTCGAAGATGGACTCGCCGCGAGTGCGCCCGGATTATTTCATCACAAACAGATATTGACGCCGTCGGTGCATTTCACGGTCGATTTTCCCAAGCCGACGCGCTTTGGCGATCGACTGACATTCAACTTGTGGACCGTGAAAATTGGCCGCACCTCCTGCGAAGTTCGCATCGAGGCGTCCCATCACGGCGAACTGCGAATGAGCGTAAAGCAAGTCCTGGTCTTTATTTCGGCCGAAAGCGGACGCGCGACGGAGATTCCACCGGAATTGGTAAGCCGAATGGCGCGCTTTGGGACTGACGCCAAGTCCTGACGGCGAGCCGGGTCCAGGCGGTCGGATGGGGGTTCAGACATTGCGCTGCTCGTTGCGGGTTCTGCGCCACTGGCTCGGGGGCGCTCCGACTGACTTCTTGAATGCGCGGCTAAATGCCGCTTCGGATTCGTAACCCACGCGATTGGCAATCGCTGCAATGCTATCCATCCCGCTCAGCAAATGATTCGCCGCGAGCTGCATGCGCCAATTAGTCATGTACTGCATCAAGGGCTGGCCCACGAACTGAGTAAATCGCTCCGCCAACACAGAGCGCGACATCCCGATGCTTTTCGCCAGCGACTCGATAGTCCAGTCGGCTGCGGGATCGCGATGAAATCCCGCGAGGGCACGCCCGACGAAAGGATCGCGCAGACCGGCAAGCCAGCCCGTTCGGTCTGCGGGCAACGTTTCGAGGTAGTGGCGCACCACGTCGACAAACATGAGTTCGCTCAAACGCCCCAGCACGCACTGCCCTCCCATGCGCGGCTCCTTCGATTCAGTTAGAGCGAACTGCACATACGCGGCCAATGCCCCGCCGGTTTGTCCTGAAACCAGGATGACGCGCGGCAGCGAACTCAATAGAGGATTGTACGGCCGGGCATCGCACCCCAGAAAACCGCACACGAAGTGCACAGGCTCGCCCTGCGGATCACCCATCGAAATGCTGATCGGCAACTTGCCGTCGGCCGGCATGCGATACAGCGTCATGTCGGGTGTTCGCCGCAGTCCTGGCGTGCTCGACAGCACGTGGGTATCGCCATGCGGAAGAACGATGATGTCGCCTGCGGAAAGGCGCATCGGCTGCTCGCCCGGAACGCAGGCCCAGCAGCTTCCTCGCGTGATGACATGATAGCAAACCAGATGTTCCGACCCGGGGAACATGGCACCGACGATCGTTTCTCCGGACGGAGTTTCGGCCACCCACGGCTCCGAAGCTTGGATGTCGAAGAAAATGGCGCCGGCCAGGCGCACGGCGCGCAGCACGTCAGATAATGCGTCCAATACTTCATCCCCCGGACGTTCGAGCAATAGCGCCGGACGCACAGTCATTCAACCATGTGCATATGCGGCCTAGAATGCCCACCATCGAAGCTCGTTTGATACTACAGGGAGATGCGACATGGGTAGCGAAAAGATCCACAAGGGCGGCTGTTTTTGCGGTGAGGTGCAATTCGAAGTTACCGGCGAGCCTGCCGGAATGGGTTATTGCCACTGTGAGTCATGCCGGCACTGGTCGGCAGGTCCGGTGAATGCCTTCACACTATGGAACCCGCAATCATTGAAGGTGACCCACGGTTCAGCCAGCATTGGGACGTATAACAAGAGTCCCATTAGTTTCCGTAAGTGGTGCACGAAATGCGGGGGCCATTTGTTTACCGACCACCCCACCATGGGACTCGTCGACGTCTATGCCGCGATGTTGCCCAAGATGAAATTCGAGCCAGGTGTGCACGTGCACTATCAGGAAACGGTGTTGCCGATTCGCGATGGCAAGCCAAAGTTCAAGGACATGCCGAAAGAAATGGGGGGCTCGGGCATCAATCTGGCAGAGTAGCCAAACTAGCCGTAACCTGTTCACATTGTGCCTCTCGCCTAAGGTGGTATGTATGGCGGTTGCGATCAAGCGAATTTACGAGCCGGCCGTCCCTGCAGACGGCACTCGAATCCTCGTGGATCGGCTTTGGCCGAGGGGCGTTAGTAAGGCACGTGCCAAACTCGCGTTTTGGATGAAGGACGTTGCGCCAACCCCAAAATTGAGAGTGTGGTTCGGCCATAGGCCGGAACGATTTAGGGAATTCGGCCGCTGCTATAAAAGGGAATTGACCGGGAATTCTGCGGTCGCTGAGCTTCGCAAGCTCGCTCGACGCGGACGCGTCACGTTACTCTACGGAGCTAAAGACCCGAAGATCAATCACGCCGTCGTGCTGCAATCAATTGTGCGCGGCCGGCGGTAACGGCGCCAGCGTGATGAGATACCCGAGCGCGGCCAGCACGATGATGTAGTACACCGTCGCGCCATGGCTCGGCGCGACGGGAATATCCTTCGTGAAAATCCGATAGGCGGCCCCGGCTGCCACGAGCAGCAACAGCGGTTGTGAGAAATACGCCGCCAGCAGCACCGCAGTCCCAGACAACACAATGCGTTCGGTCTTGTTGAGCGCGATGATGGCCTGGGACCCATCCAGCACCCAAATGGGAATGAGATTCAGCACATTGAGCATCGCCGAAACGCTGGCGAGGCCGATCCACAGGCTGTCGCCTGTTTTCACCCATATCAAAGCGCACACCGCGGCGCCGAGGCAGCCAGCCATGGGACCGGCGAGGCTCACGAAGGCTCGGGTCTGCGTGGAAACGCCAAGCGCCGTCCAGCGGACATAAGCGCCGAGACCTGGAAGAAAGACCGGCATCTCCGCCGGTAAACCACGCCGCGTGATCTCGATGAAATGGCCCATCTCGTGCACCAAAATCAGAATTGCAAAACCTATTCCGAAACGGGCGCCAAATAGCGCCCAATAGAAAGCCACGAATGCCCCGAGGCTGAGCAGGAATTTCAACTTGAACAGCGCCAGCAGAAATTTGCCGTTGGCGAGCAGAATAATCAGCGGTGCGAAGGGCCCGAACTTGCGGGCCCAAGCGTGTCGATCATTGGCGGGTGCAGGGCCGGCGAGTGCCTCCAGCCGTTTGAGATTGCCGCGGATCCAGTCAGCCTGGGATGACTCCGGCGGCAGCAATTCGAGCGCTTTCAACCAATCGCTTCGCGCCTCTGCATACTCACGTTTTTCTTCATGCAGCCGCGCGTCGGCCGAGAGTTGCTCGAGCGTCGTCGAGTGGACCAATGCATGGCAGGTCCCGCACGCCAGGGCAGCGGGCTCCAAAACGCTCTTGCATCGCGGGCACTCCTGATTCAATTCGCTGGAGCAGGGTCATTGATGGGCCCGACGATGCTGACCGCCCTCCCCGCCGTGAGCCTCCAGGCGATGCGCAGGCCAACGACCAAAATGATCAGACCGATGACCCCATGCATAGGATTCGAAAGATCGAGAAACGGCGACGCCAGCCCAACCATGGTCAGAACGCCGAGCGCTTTGAGGGGACTCATCCTCGGCTTGGCAGCAGTCGTAGGATCGCCGGCTTGAGCCGCCCGTTGCTGGGCGCTTTTTTGCTTCACTTGCTGGGATATCGCGATGGGGACTGCAGCCATGGAAACGGCCATGTATGTCAGTAGAACAGCAGCGACCTGATAGCGCCGCCCACCGACGCCGCCGGAGCCGAATACAATGGCTTTGCCGACTATGTAACCGACGGCGAGCGAGACGAAGCCGACTATCCAACCCGTGGCAAGGGCGAAACCTGCGTATAAGGCCAGGCCCAAAATTGCGCCGCCGATACCGAAGCAGATCCCGCGCACAAACGCTGAATGCGAGTCAACCGGCGCCTGATCTTTTATGCGTTGAACGCAGGTCCCGCACACCGGCACGCCGTTCACGCGATAATAGCCACCGGATATCGATTTCCCGCATGACTTGCAGACCGATGCGCCGGATTGGGTCGAATACTCGGCGGTCGCGAACTGCGGCACCCCGTTGCTGACCTTCTCCTCCATAGAGCTTTAGATTATTAATGCGGCTGCTTAACGATGCGCAAATACGGTTTTGGCGCTTTCCAGCCTGCCGGATAGATCTTCTTCGCATCCTCGTCAGACACGGATCCGGCGATAATCACATCCTCGCCCTGTTTCCAGTTCGCCGGCGTCGCCACTTTGTGCTTCGCGGTCAATTGAATTGAATCGAGCGCGCGCAGGATCTCATCGAAATTGCGCCCCGTCGTCATCGGATAGGTCAGCATCAATTTGATCTTCTTGTCGGGGCCGATGATGAACACCGATCGCACGGTTGCGTTGGTCGCGGCCGTCCGACCCGCGGCGCCACCTGACTCTTCCGCCGGCAGCATGTTGTACAGCTTGGCGACCGCCAAGTCGGTATCCGCGATCATCGGATACTTGACGGTGGCGCCTTGAGTCTCTTCGATGTCCTTGACCCAGCCCTGGTGGCTTTCCACCGGATCGATCGACAGGCCGATGAGCTTCGCATTGCGCTTTGTGAATTCCGGTTCGATCTTCGCCATATATCCCAACTCAGTCGTGCACACGGGGGTGAAATCTTTGGGATGAGAAAACAAAATCGCCCACTTGTCGCCGATCCATTGGTGAAAGTCGATGGAACCTTGAGTGGTTTGCGCCTTGAAATTCGGCGCCGTGTCATTGATTCGAAGCGACATACAAATCCTTTCTCTAAGATGGGTTAAGCGGCCGGCAAGGACCTTTGTCTGAGGCCTATCGAGCGATTATACGCCCACTTGCGCTCGCGCAATCAGGAACAGCCCTACCACAAGCACAATAGCGCCGATTGCTCTCGCGGCACGCTCTGCGGCCGGCGCCAGACGTTCGACCGTGATGGCTGCCATCACGACGGCCATTGCACGCAGATTCATCACCCCGACAACGAGGAGCGACGCTGTCAGGCCCGCGCAGCAGCAGCTGCATCGTAGTCCGAGGCGTAGACCATGTCGCCACGCCACGCCTAGGCTTTCCGGATAGACACAGCCAGCCGCCGGGATCATGCGGCAGCAGGCAAGTTGATGTGCCTTCCAGGCGGTGAACTGAAGCGCGCCGGCGATTGAAACCATCACACCAGCCGCCGTTGGAACGGCGCGCGCCAGCACCGGCAATTTCAGTTCGAGCGCCGCGAGCGCTATCCCAATCGCAAAGACCATTATTCCCAACACCGCCCAGACCAAGAAGTAGCCGAGGCTCACCAGCGCGGTGAGCCGGGCAACGCCGGTTTCTTCCGTGGTAGCGACGGCCTGACGGTAGCGCCACAACATGGGCACCAACGACGGCATCATCATCGCTACCATCATCGCGACCCACATGCTGAGAAACGACGCCGCGGCGCTGGGCCAAGTCTGTCCGGGCATGCGGATCCAGAGCATCGACAGAGTCCAAGCGCCGGGCATGCTCATCTCGCCCATCGTCGACATGGACGCGCACCAGAGAACCGTCACGGCCGCACTCGCGCCGAAGAACAGCGCTGCGACACCCAGGAAGGCTCGCCGGGAAGCGCGCTCGGAAATCATGCGCCTACCGCGAGTCCTCGGGCTGCGTCAGCAGCATATGCGTCGTGCCAGTTCCACCACTTGTAGGGCGGGGTCTGGGGATGGCCCTTGGGCGAGTCCTCCCAGATCTCCTGGCGCCCCAGCGGCGTCACGTCGAGGTAGCTCCACGTGCCCCCCATGGCCTCATCGCCGCGGCGATTGATGAAATACGTGCGAAACACCCTATCGACATCGCGAAAGAACACGTTGGTGCCGTGCCAGAGGTGCACGTCAAAGTCGGTGTCGAAAGCATCTGTCAAGGTGTACCACGGCATTTCCCAACCCATGCGCGCCTTCAGGCGCGCGATATCTGTCTGCGGCGCGCGCGAGACGAACGCGAGGCTCGTGTCGCGCGCGCTCAGGTGAGCGACGTGGGCGACTTGGTCGGCCACCATGGAACAGCCGCGGCACGCATGTTCAGGCCAGCCGGACACACCAGGCTCAAAAAAAGCGCGGTAGACGATTAACTGGCGCATGCCGCCGAACAGGTCGAGCAGGCTCACTGTGCCCTCGGGCCCGTTGAACCGGTAGTCCTTATCTACGGCCTGCCACGGCATGCGCCGACGCTCGGCAGCAAGCGCGTCACGTGCGCGGGTCAGCGCCTTTTCCTTCACGAGCAGCCGCTCTCGCGCAGCCTCCCACTCCTGCGGCGACACAATCGGTCGTGTATTCATTGTCATTGCAACCTCGCTTGTTTGGGCATGAGATAGTTATAGCGCCGGGCATCCAAGGGCGGGAGTTACAAGTGTGACGGGATTGCGATGGACTCATTGATAACCGCGGCGGCACGCGCACTCGCGTCGGGTGATCCGTTGGGAGCATTGAAGCGGGTCGCCCTGCGCGACGATGCACCCGCTCTCGCCCTTAGAGGCGTCGCAATGGCTCAGCTCGGTGATCTAGGTCGAGCGAAGACGCTGCTGCGAAGTGCTGCACGCGCCTTCGGTCCGAAAGAGGCCTTGGCCCGCGCGAGGTGTGTGGTCGCTGAGGCTGAGATTGCGCTCGTCTCACGCGACCTGGGCCAAAGCCCGAAGGTGCTGGAGGCGGCGCGCGCAACACTTGCAGCGCACGGCGATCGGGTAAATGCCGCGCATGCACGATACATTGCGATCCGGCGCCTGCTGCTGATCGGGCACCTCGACGAGGCCGAGCGCATGCTCGCCGATCTGGCCGTCCCGCCTTTATCAGCCGCCTCGAAAACCGTGCACGAGCTTGTGCTCGCAGGGATCGGGGTGCGCCGCCTGCGAACGCGGGCGGCGCGCGCTGCGCTCGCTCGGGCCAGGAGCGCCGCGCGCCGGGCAGGCATCCCTGCATTGACAGCGGAGGTCGAAATCGCATCTCGCGTCCTCGCCACGCCCGCGGCACGGCTGATCACGCGCGGCATTCAACGGCAGCTCTTGCTCGGGCAGGTCGAAGCGCTGTTGGCATCGAATGCTCTCGTCGTGGACGCTTGCCGTCATGCCATACGTCAGAAAGGCAGGATGGTCTCTCTCGCGAAACGTCCAGTGTTGTTCGCGCTCTTACGGGGTCTGGCCGAGGCGTGGCCCGCGGATGTGCCGAGAGACGCACTGATCGCGCGCGCGTTCCGATTGAAACTCGCGGATGAATCGCATCGTGCACGGTTGCGTGTCGAAATAGCCCGGCTTCGCACGTTGCTTCGGACCCTGGCCGACGTGCGCGCGACGAAGCGCGGTTTTACGCTCGTTCCATGCAGCGCAAACAAAGTGCTCGTGCTGGCGCGACTCGTCGAGGAAAAACATGCCGTGGTACTCGCCCTCCTCGCGGACGGCGAATCTTGGTCGAGCTCAGCCCTTGCCCTGGCGCTTGCGGCAAGTCAGCGTACCGTGCAGCGGGCGCTCGACTCACTGGCCGCCGCGGGCAAGGTACAGTCCCTTGGATGCGGCAGGACCCGCCGTTGGATGACCCCGCCGGCGCCGGGATTCACGACGACATTGTTACTCCCAGCTCCGCTGCCGATTGACTAAGATGCAACCCATGCGTCGATCAACTGCTGAAATTGTGCGTGAGTACGGACCCTTTTCGGGTGTCGAGCAGATCGGCGGGGTGACCTATGACGGTCAGGATGTCTGGTTTGCGGCCGGCAACAAGCTGCAGGCTATGGATCCCGCGAGCGGCAAGGTGCTGCGCTCGCTCGATGTCTCCGCACATGCCGGCACGGCCTTCGATGGCGAGCACCTGTTTCAACTCGCCGAGGATCGCATCCAGAAGATCGATCCGAAGACCGGCCGCGTGCTCGCCACCATCCCAGCGCCCGGCGGCGGCGGCGACTCGGGGCTCACCTGGGCTGAGGGGACGCTCTGGGTCGGACAGTATCGAGATCGCAAGATCCACCAGATCGACCCTCAAACCGGGGCGATCCTGCGCACCATCGAATCCAACCGCTTCGTCACCGGCGTCACCTGGACCGAAGGAGATCTATGGCACGCCACCTGGGAGGGCGACGGGAGCGAATTGAGGCGAATCGATCCCCGAACGGGAGAGGTCCTGGAGAGTCTCGACATGCCGCCCGGAGCGAACATTTCGGGGCTCGAGTCCGATGGGCGAGATCAGTTCTTCTGCGGAGGAGGAAGGAGTGGGAAGATAAGGGCGGTCAGGCGGCCAAAGAAAGCCTGAAGTCGCTACCCGTCCGCCGGTTCCAGCCGCAGCACTCGCCCGTCGGTTTCATCCGTGCAGACATACAGGTACCCGTCCGGTGCCGCACGCACGTCGCGAATACGCCAATTCCGATCGTTCAGCAATTGCTCTTGATCGACGACGTTTCCGCGCTCATCCAGATGGACGCGGCGCAAATGCTTGAAGGCCAACGCCCCAACGAAAAGATCTCCCTGCCAAGCGGGAAACTTATCGCCGCGATATATCGCAAGTCCTGACGGCGCGATCGACGGCGTCCAGTAGATCACCGGCTGCTCGAGCCCCGGGCGTTGCGTATAAGGAGAAACATAAGCGCCCGAATAGTCCATGCCGTAAGTGATCACCGGCCAGCCATAGTTCTTGCGTGCGACGATAATGTTCAGTTCATCGCCGCCGCGCGGACCATGTTCTGTTTCGTAAAGTCGTGCGCTTTGTACATCGAAGGTCAAGCCCTGTTCGTTGCGATGGCCCCAGGTATAGATTTCCGGGCGGACGGCAGCTTGTCCGACGAAGGGATTGTCCTGCGGTACGCTGCCGTCTTCGTTCAGGCGGACAATCTTGCCGAGGTCCGACCTCAGGTCCTGTGCTTTCTCGCGATATTCGAATCCCTCGCCGATGGTGAGCGCGAACGTACCGTCGGGGAGGAACGCCATTCGCCCACCGTAGTGGTTGTCCGTATCCTTCAAAGGCAACGCCTTGAAGATCACTTGCAAATCTTTCAGCGTACTGCCGTCGAAGCGCGCACGCGCCACTTGCGTGCCATTTGCCGCCGTCGTTCCCGCTGCATAGGTGAGATAGACGATATTGTTTTGTGCGAAATTAGGATGCAGAACGATGTCGAACAGTCCCGCTTGGCTGCCAGTATGTACCGCCGGAACACCACCTATCGGCTCCGACAGCAATGAGCCGTTTTTAATCAGGCGCAACCGACCCACGCGCTCTGTCACCAATATCGAACCGTCCGGTAAAAACGCCATCGACCACGGGTGATCCAACCCCGTCGCGATCTCGGTGACCTTATAGCCGGTCTTGATCACTTTGGCCGGCTGCGGCGGCGGCGGGGCTCCGCGCACCGGCTCAGGTGCCGTGTCGGCCATCGCCGATGCACAAATTGCGGCTGTCATTGCCGCGATCAGAATTGACACGAATGTGCCAATTCCGTTGTTGGAACGACTTATGATAGAAGCTTCTTCGTTGCAGGACTTGCCCATGACACAGCCGTGGAAACCTTGGATGTTGCGGATGCTACGCCGGGTACTCGCATTTGTCGTCGCCGTTGCAGCAATGGTGTTGATGGGCTCGGCCGCCAGTTCGTATTTCGTTCAACGAGCCTGGTCCGGGGCTGCGGGTCACGCCGATGCAACGGCGCCGGTCGCCATTCCCTTCTCCGATCGCATCTCGTGGGCCGCGCATGATCTTGTCGGCATGTTTGTGCCTTATTGCACCGTGACGTCGATCGCGCTGTTAGTCGCGTTTTTACTCGCCGGCGTATTGGCGCGCTTCACCGGTCTTCGCGTGATTGTCTTTGGCCTGGGCGGTGCATTGGCGGTCTTCGCGTTATTTACGATTTTGCGGAACGTGCTCGGAACTGTAGGCATTTTCGGCGCGCGCGGACCATCCGGCCTCGCGGCACAAATGGCGGTTGGCGCTGTTGCAGGCGTTCTTTTCGCGCAACTCACCAGGCCGCGCACGAATTCATAAGGCAATCCCATTCAATTGGTCCAAGGTTTGCTTTGTGACAGAGAACTGCGGAGCCGCCAGGTTTTCGCGCAGGTGTGCCACGCTCGAGGTTCCGGGAATCAGCAGAATGTTCGGCGAGCGCTGCAGCAGCCAGGCGAGCGCGACTTGCATCGGTGTGGCATCGAGCCGTAAAGCGACGTCCGACAGCGTGGATGACTGCAGCGGCGTGAATCCCCCGAGAGGGAAGAACGGGACATAGGCGATTCCCTGCCCCGCCAGGACGTCGATCAAGGCGTCATCCGTCCGGTGCGCCAGATTGTAGTTGTTCTGCACGCAGACGATCTCGCAGGTCCGTTGCCCCTCCGCGATTTGCTGAGCCGTGACGTTGCTCAGCCCGATGTGACGCACCAATCCCTTCCGCTGCAAGTCCGCGAGCACGGTGAGCGGCGCCTCGAGCGAGCCTTCCGCGGGGTGATGTACGTCGAACATGGCACGCAGGTTGACAACGTCGAGCGCATCCACTCCGAGATTTTTGAGATTGTCGTGGACCGCCTGAGTCAGGTCTTCGGCCGAGAAGGCCGGAATCCATGAGGCATCCGCGCCGCGGCGGGCGCCGAGCTTCGTGACGATGACCAAATCTTTTGGATAAGGATGAAGCGCCTGGCGGATGATCTGGTTGGTGACGTGCGGACCATAGAAGTCGGCCGTGTCGATGTGATTCACGCCGCTTGCGACCGCCTCGCGCAGCACGGCGAGCGCGGCGTGCGGGTCCTTCGGTGGACCAAAAACTCCAGGCCCTGCGAGTTGCATCGCGCCGTAGCCGAGGCGGCTCACCTGGCGATTACCGAGTTGGAAAGTGCCGATTTTCTCGTTGTGGGACATGGCTGAAGCTCCTATTGGGTTTGCGTAATGCGTAGTGCCACATTAGGGGTCGCACCGTTGTTCGACAATCCCCTATAATCGGCACAGGCCGTGCGGGAATGCGAACAATGGATTTAGATCTAGGTGACTTGAATGCTTTCCTCGCCGTGGCGCGCGCGCGAGGTTTTCGGGATGGGGCACGGGCGAGTGGCAGCAGCGCCTCCGGCCTCAGCGAGGCCGTTCGTCGACTCGAAGCGAAGCTCGACGTGAGACTGCTTCATCGCACGACACGCAGCGTCGTACCAACAGAGGCGGGACAACGCTTGCTAGAGAGGCTTGGGCCCGCGTTAAACGAAGTGCAAGCAGCACTGGATGTAGTGAATAGCTTTCGTACCCGCCCGGCGGGCACGCTGCGCCTCAATGTCCCCGTGAGCGCCGCACGCTTGGTCTTGCCTGCGATCGTTCCACGTTTTCTCGCCGCGTACCCGGAGATCCGACTGGAGGTAATCGCCGACGATAGCTTCGTCGATGTGCTGGCATCGGGGTGTGATGCGGGAATCCGCTACGATGAACGCTTGGAGAAAGACATGATCGCAGTTGCCATTGGCCCACGCGTCCAGCGTTTCGCGGCAGCCGCCTCTCGCGACTACCTGGATCGCTGCGGTCGTCCCCGGCATCCGCGCGACCTGCTCAAGCACGCCTGTCTGCTGGGCCGATTCTCGAGCGGCGCCTTGACGTCGTGGGAGTTCGAGCGCGACGGCGAAGTGGTGAAGGTGGATCCCTCCGGTCCCTTGCTCGTGCAAGCCGGTACGGCCACGGACCTTGCAGTCGATGCGGCGCTTGCGGGTACCGGCGTCATCTACCTGTTCGAGGATTGGCTACGTCCTTATCTAAGCAGCGGAGCGCTCAAGCCAGTCCTCGAGCCCTGGTGGCCGCGCTTCTCCGGACCATTCCTCTACTATCCCGGGCGCCGCCTCGTGCCGGCACCGCTGCGCGCATTTATCGATTTCATCAAGCCGCCGGCGCCTTGATAATATCGACCTCGCTGGTCAGAATTCTTTGGATCTCTATCTCGAGTTCATCATGAGCACCGATTCAACAAGCCAGGACCCCGAGCTGTTGCGCCGCCTGCTGCGCGCGAAGGACCGGATGGACGCTGCTTCACACGAGGACTGGCCGGTGCAGCGTCTAGCTCGAGTGAGCCGAGTCTCCGAGGCCCATTTCGCGCGGGCGTTCAAGCTGGCCTTCGGCGTACCGCCTCATCGCTACCTGCTCACGCGACGCATCGAGCGGGCTACGGCGCTGCTCCGCGAAACCGACCGGCCCATCACCGAGATTGCCTTCGAGACCGGCTGGCAAAGTCTGGGAACGTTCGGACGCACCTTCCGTGACGTCACCGGCAAGAGCCCGAGGGCGATCCGGCTACGGGCGCGGGCCGCAGCCCACGAGCTCGACCACGTACCCGCCTGCTTCGTCAGTGCCGCGCAGCGACCCGACCTGAAGATCGCAGTTTCGGAGAAGCGACGCAGGGAGGTGGCTGATATAAACGGGTCTCTACAAAAGGAGAGACCATGAGTCAATATGTGCAAGAGGTCGGTCTATACGTGCGAGATCAGGACGAGGCGCTCGCGTTCTACCAGAAGCTAGGATTCCGGGTCCGCACGGACGTGCGGAACGGTGACTATCGCTGGCTCACCCTGCAGCACCCGGACCAGCCCTTGTTGCAACTCGGCCTCTTCAAACCGGGTCCACCCGTGCACGACGAGGCGACCGCGCAAACGCTGAACGCGATCGTGGCAAAAGGCGCGATGCCCCCGCTCGTACTTGGTGTGGACGACTGCCGCGCCGCCTACGGGCGCATGCATGCCGTAGGCGTCGAGTTTACGCAGGAGCCCGTTAGCCGTTACGGAAAAGTAGACGCCAGTTTTCGCGACCCATCGGGGAACGGCTGGAAGTTGATCGAAGTGCGCGACTGAGGCGCCGAATCCCAAACCTGCAGGGCGGCCCAGCGCGATATACTTTCGGACATGACCGAAGTGCGCATTCTGTCGATCATTCCGCCGATGACGCAGCTCAACACGCCGTATCCGTCGACGGCGTATCTCACGGGGTTCCTGCGCTCGCGCGAGTTCAAAGCGGAACAGGCAGATCTGTCCATCGCCTTGGCGCTCAAGTTGCTGTCGGTGCAGGGCGTGCAAGCGATTCACAGGCAATTGGGCGCATTGCCCCGCAAACGACACACGGTGGCCACGCGCTTTTTCGCTGAGAATTTCGAGTCCTACCGCACCACAATCTCGCCGGCCATTCGATTTCTGCAGGGTCGTGATCCCAGCCTTGCGCATCGTATCGCTTCGAGGCATTACCTGCCCGAAGGCCCGCGATTTGCATCGCTCGAGCACTACATCGGCAACCAGCAACAGGAAGGCGATGCGCTCGACTGGGCTTTTGGTGCGCTGGGGCTGCAGGACCGCGCCAAACACATTGCCACCCTTTATCTCAATGACCTCGCCGACGTGATCCGCGATGCCATCGACCCGCGCTTCGAGTTCGTCCGCTATGCAGAATCGCTGGCTGCGAGCCAGCCGACGTTCGATCAGCTGCAAATGGCGCTCAGCGCGCCGCACAATCTTGTAGATGCGTCCCTGCATGAACTGACGCTCGAAACGCTGTCGCAAAATCAACCGACCCTCGTGCTCATAACCGCGCCGTTTCCCGGCAACGTTTACGGCGCCTTTCGAGTCGCGCAAACCATCAAGCAAACGCACCCGTCCATCGTTACGGTATTGGGCGGCGGTTATTGCAATACCGAGCTGCGGGCCTTGAACGAGCCGCGTGTTTTCGACTACTTCGATTTCATAACGCTCGACGCCGGCGAACGTCCGCTGCTCGCACTCATCGAACACCTGCAGAACAAGCGACCGCTGGATCAGTTGGTGCGCACGTATACGCGCACGCATCAGTACATCGATTTCAAAGAGCCCGATATCGCTTTCTCCAAAAGCGGTACGCCGACCTACGAGGGTCTGCCGCTGCGGGACTATCTGTCACTGCTCGACATGCTCAACCCCATGCACCGTCTCTGGTCGGACGGCCGCTGGAACAAGCTGACCGTCGCACACGGCTGCTATTGGAAGAAATGCAGCTTCTGCGATGTAAGTCTTGATTACATTTCACGCTACGACCTGGCAACTACCGATGTGCTGATCGGTCGGATCGAGTCGCTCATTGGCGAGACCGGACAAACTGGATTTCACTTCGTTGACGAAGCCGCCCCGCCCAAGGCACTCAAGTCGCTGGCTCGCGCACTGCTGCAACGGAAACTGGATATCTCATGGTGGGGCAACATTCGCTTCGAGAAATCATTCGATCCCGGCCTTTGCCGGCTACTGGCCGAAAGCGGGTGCATCGCCGTCACCGGCGGATTGGAAGTGGCATCGGATCGGCTGCTCAAACTGATGAAGAAAGGCGTGTCAGTCGAGCAGGTGGCCCGGGTCACACGTGGCTTTTCCGACGCTGGAATCCTCGTACACGCCTATTTGATGTACGGCTTCCCCACCCAAACCGCGCAAGACACAGTCGACGCTCTGGAACACGTTCGCCAATTGTTCGCGGCCGGTTGCATACAGTCGGCTTTCTTCCACCGCTTCACTTGCACCGTACATTCGCCTGTCGGCAAACATCCGGAACAATACGGCGTGACGTTGTCCCCGCCGCTCCGGACCACATTCGCCAACAACGATATCAATTTCACGGACCTCACCGGCATAGACCATGATGTGTTTGGCGCTGCACTCAAGAAGGCCCTGTACAACTACATGCTCGGCGTCGGACTGGATCTCGACGTACGCGAATGGTTCGAGCAAGGCGCATCTGTTGGAGGCATCGGCAAAAGGACTCGCCGCCGCGCGACCAACACTGTGCCACGCACAATGGTGCCGCCGAATCTAATCCAGCGCGCGCTGGCCTGAACGCGCCGGCGTGCTCATCGCCTTCAACAAGCCGTTCGGCGTCGCATGTAAATTCAGCCCGGAGCCGGACCGCAAGACTCTGGCGGATTACATCGGCATGAGAACCGTCTATCCCGCCGGGCGCCTCGATACCGACAGCGAGGGCCTGTTGCTGCTAACCGACGACGGCGTCCTGCAGGCACGCATCGCGGAGCCGAAGCACGAGATCGAAAAGATGTACTGGGCGCAGGTGGAAGGCTCTCCGTCACCAACGGCACTCGATCGGCTGCGCAAAGGCGTGAGTCTCGGCGACTTCACGACGCGGCCGTCGAATGCGAATCTCATCGAGGAACCGCGTGGGCTGTGGCCGCGAGATCCGCCCATCCGCTATCGTGCGAGAATTCCGACGGCGTGGATTGAACTCACAATACGTGAAGGGAAGAACCGGCAGGTGCGGCGGATGACGGCAAAGGTGGGGTTTCCGACGCTTCGCCTGATACGCGCGGCGATCGGCAAGGTCAGTGTCGATGGACTGGCGCCGGGTACGTGGCGCGAAATCAGTCCGGACGCCCCGTGGAGCGGCCAACGGCAAATCGGCCTAAGGCAGAAATAGGCAGCCGGCGATGCACTAATTGACGGGGAAACATTTGAATTGATAGAGCGAGAACGACTGCAGGACTTGGGACGCCGAATCGCACAAACTCTCTGGTCATCCTTAATCGCTGCTCGTTTGAATAGCGAAGCGCGCCCACACGCTATGGAAGCCGCCCATCGGTATCATCAGAGCGATGCCAACTTCGCTTCCATGGCTATTGACGATCAAATCGCTTTGCGTTCGATAAAGATCGATCGCATCCGGTCCTACTGCGGCAATGTTCTGTCCGCTTTTGTCACCGCCCTGCGAGATGCGCAACCTTCCATCGAGGCACGCAAACTGATGCTTGAATCCGTCGAATTCCCATTTGTGAAAAGCGCCGCGAGGTCCATTCATTGTTACAGTTAAGATCGTCTCAGAAATTTCGAGCGTGACGGTCTCTGCTTCAATGAGGTCTTTGTCGATACCTCGTGTGGGTGTCCTCCTGGGGTACAACCATGCAGCCAACAGAACCGCCAAACCATCCGACCTCTCACCGCGATTGCTATACGTCGCCGCAAGAGAAGCGCAGCCGTCCGACCGCGTTGCAGGTGTGAAGTTTCCCCACGACGCGGGAGGATGTTCGACGTGAACGCAGGCGCTCACGCATATCGACGCCAAAGCGATTGCACGTGTAAAGGCCAGTCGAAACTTTGCGGCTTTATTCGAATTCATTGGTTTTCGTTCTTGCGCCGCCATTGGCAGATAACCGCTGCCGGCTGGCTGTTCCGTGTCAATTGCAACTTACTTGAAGCCGCGAGGACAGGGCGCGAAACTCCAATTTCCCCTATTTGCTAATCGCGCTTGCAGCTGGCCCTGTAGTTCGGTGTCTTGTCGCCAACCTTAGCGAAGCTTTCGACGGTAAAGGCTGCGTTATTGATTCGAGTCATCTCCCAGCGGGAAAGCTTTGTAGATGTTGCCAGGTCGACCCAACGAATGGTGTTGCCTTGCCATGGTTCGGCGATAGAAACGTACCAAGTTGCGTCATTGTCCATCTCAGTTTGAACGTAGCGATGCCGCGTAGCGTCGTACGCAAACGTCGAGTTGACCACATAGGGGGCATGCATAGAGCCCTGTTTGGGTCGCGCGATCCATTGGCGCATAAGATTTGACTCAATGGCAAACGTAAACGTACTCGACACCGGAGGCTCGCTCGCCTTGCGCTCAAGACAGGACCACCTACCGACATAGAACTGCAGCGCGTCCATCGGATTCACCGCTTGGGCTTTTATTGTTGGGACACCCAGGAAAAGCGCAAGCAAAGAAATCGCGGCACCCGGCCGATCGGCCCAACGAAGCTGATTGACCCACATTATCGGTTACCTCTGACCACCCGGGGTCCCCAAGTTGGCTAAAGAGTAGCGGCGTGCGCCTTGCCCGAACAACGCGCCAAGCCTACTGGCGGCTATACTCACTCCCACTCAATAATCAGCAACACCCATCGGTGTTCCCGAAGCTCTTTGAAGACCAGCGGCCGTATCACGCAGCGACCGCGCGGTCCGTGCGTGCAAACGCCAAAAAGATGTCTTCCAAGGAAAGCAGCTGCATCTCGGCACCTTCCAGCCACGCGGTTCGGTCCCAGAGCGAGGCATCGGCGCATAGATGTCGCCCCGCAGGTGCTCGAAGCCTTCGAGCGAATGGGATTGTGGATTGATGATGCGCCGGACGCAGGCGCGCAGCGCAGCGACGTCGCCTTCAAATCGCGTTTTTCCCGCTTGCACGATACCCACGCGCTGCGCCAATTGCTCGACCTCGCCCACCAAGTGCGAGGAAAAAAACACTGTGGTACCGCGTTCGCGCTGCAAGCTCACAAGTTGATCATTGAACTCGGCCCGGGCCACCGGATCGAGCCCCGCCGTCGGCTCATCCAGCAACAGCAGTTCAGGTCTGGGCGCCAACGCCAACGCCAGTCCGAGCTTCGAGCGGGTGCCGCCCGACAGCTCGGCCGCGCGACGATCCTTGGGCACATCGAGGACCTCGAGCAGGCGGATGAATTCTTGGTGATCCCAAGTGGGATAGAAACTGCTGACGAAGCGGCCGAGACGCTCGGCGGTCATCCACGTGTAAAACGTGGGTTCCTGCGAGACGTACCCGATGCGCCGCTTGAGCGACGGTGTAACCCGTTTTACCCGCTGGCCGAAGAGCTCGACCAGTCGGTCGTCGGGACGAATGATGCCCAGGACTGCGCCACAATCAATCCGCATGGTACTTGAGTCCCTTCTCAAACTTCGTTAGACCACGGCTTCGTTGAGATCACGACGCCGGATATCATCTTATCGGAGTGACTGCACGATCTTCAACAAATCATCAACTGCGACTGCCTGCACGTGCTTCGACAGCGGGAATGTCGCATTGCCCGCGTGCACCACGATCAGAGACTTTAGCTTCAGATCGTGTAACGCCGAACGCATCGAGGGCGTCAATGTCGGCGCCACAGTGCGTTTGACCTCGAAACCGAGTCTCAATGCTCCGCGAACGATGAGAAGGTCCAGTTCAGCGCCCTGATGCGTTCGCCAATGGAATGTCTCCTCTGGATTTACGCCCAATTGCTGCACGATCTGGTCGATGACGAAGCCCTCCCACGATGCACCGAGTTTGGGATGTCCCTCCAAATCTCGCTGTGTCGCGAGATTGAGCAGTGCGTGCAACAACCCAGAATCACGGATGAATATCTTGGGTGACTTCACCTGACGCTTGCTTAAATTCTCGTGCCAGGGCTTCAGTTGTCGGACGACGAGCGCATCAGTCAACTTGTCGAGGTAGCTTCGAACGGTGGTATCCGCAACTCCGAACGATCGACCTAACTCTGAGGCGTTCCAGAGCTGCGCGTGGTAGTGCGCGAGCGTCAACCAGAAGCGCCGCATGGTGTCTGAGGCGATATTCACACCGAGCGCCGGTAGATCGCGCTCAAGAAACGTTCGAATGAACGCCTGTCGCCATTCCAAACTCTCACGATCCGAGTGTGCCAGGAAGGCCTTCGGAAACCCGCCACGCATCCAGAGACGATCCGCGCGCTGGGCCCCGATTTCCCTCAACGCGAGCCCGGGCAATTCGTAGTAAGCAATGCGCCCCGCGAGTGACTCAGAGCTTTGCCTGAGAAGATCCGGTGCCGCGCTGCCCAGGACCAGAAACCGCGCGCGTACCGGCTTGCGATCCGCCAACACGCGCAATACCGGGAACAACTCTGGACGGCGCTGCACTTCATCCAGCACTACAATGCCTTTCAGGCCCTGAAGGGCAAGCATAGGGTCGGCCAGCCGCGCGACATCAGCAGGATTCTCCAGATCAAATCGCGTGTGGTGATCGCTGAGGGCCGGCGCAATCAGGCCTGCAAGGGTAGTTTTTCCAACCTGACGCGCACCGAGCAGTGCGACTACGGGGAATCGTTTCAAAAGGCCAGTAATCCGCTGCACATGCAGATCGCGATCTATCATAGTCGCATATTACCATGAAAATTCAGCGTGCATCACCGAATTTTCATGGTACAAAAAACAACGTTGTATTTACAATCAATTACTTATGCGGCTCACTCCCACTTAATAATCTCCTGGCTTCGTAACCTGCTGTCTACGTTGATCTTCATGGGAACTCGATCTCAAATGTCCGTCGGAATGTACGACAAGCTGCTTGGCACGCTGAATTCGAATGGAGAGCAGCCGTAGCAGAATCGCCTTTCTTCACGTCGTATTCCACCTGCGCGAATTCGCTTTGACGGCGACTAATTCAGATCGTCGTCCAGCCCTTTATCCGGACTCTCGGATAAATCCTTGGGTTTTGCTTCTTGATCCCTCTCGGCAGAGCGATCCCGGGGATCCCGAGAATTCTCCGGGGTCTGTTGGTTCCACAACTTTAGCCAGTCTTCGCGGCCCTTCGCTCGAATCTCCTCAAGGGTCGGAGATGAACCTCTTTGCTCCCGCTGCCTCAACCACTCCTCGCGCCCTTCTTTCCTGATTTGCTCGAGCTCGTCTCGAGCGCTCGCGGCGGGAGAAGCCGGACGCTGCTGCTGTTCGATTTCTCGGGTCGGGTTGCTTTCGCGCAAAGCATCGACATCAATCAAATCCTGTGCTCGGCCCGCGGAAAGCTTTGCAACCAACAGGTCCTCTCGCGAGATAAATGGTACGGACAAATTGTCATCTATTCGAACATCTACTCGCCGTCTCCACGCTTCCTCAAATTCAACGCCGCTGATTTTCGGCATGATGTCGACCATCACCGGCGGCGTGCCCATTCGAAAGAAGTTATCGGGCTCTGCAAAGTCCTTGGCGCTCAATCCTTCAATCGGTGCACCGAACTTGGCAAGCGCGGCAAACACAGCTTTGCTGTTTTCAATGTCTGCGCCAATCAAAATATCCAGATCCTTTGTCGCACGTGGCTGCGCATGAAACGAAACCGCGTATCCGCCAACAATCAGGTATCTAACCTGTCCGGCGTTGAAAGCAGATAAGAGTTCTTTGAAGTCTTGGTGCATCCGCGGCTTGTCCTTTCATCGCATAAAGGTCAAGGTTGAGGTCCATTACAGCGCGAATTCGCTCGCTTCCCGGCAGGCGTTGCCAGGACCGATACTCGTCAGACTTCATCGCTTTCAGGCTGCTGTACCGAGTAATCCTTTTGTCCATCCGATGAAACTAGCACAAACTGCCAATGGGCACACTTCGACTATCTAAAACTCGCCTCGGTGCCTTGGAGTGAAGGTGCGCGATAGTCTCCGATAGTTCCCGTCACTCCCACTCAATAATCTCCTGACCCTGCAAGAAATTGATTGGATTCGTTTTTCTCTCAAGGCCGGCTCACAGTACCGTCCGAAATTCAGGGAGTCTCGCTTCTGACAATGGGCGATAGAATATCCAGAAGTATCTCCACGCTGGGAAGTATCACAGTCGGTGATACCTTTTTGTACTGCACATCCTCGATCGATTGTCGACCATCCACCGCTTTTTTACGCCGCCGTGTTCTCAAGAAGATCTCGCCATCAGCTTTCGAACATGCACCTCGGTTCGAGACTGGGCACAAGCACAACTTTAGTGACTCGAACACTTTCGAGAGGTCAGCGAACGCGACCGCCTGCACGTTTTTCGCCAACGAGAAGTGACTTCCCGCGTACACGCCATAAAGCTGAGTAAGTTTCCACCTTCACGCTGGCCCCTACGCCTGCGCAAACGCGAGAAGAGAACGGTAGTCGTGATCGTCCGCCGCCTTTAGCGCGGCGATGTAGTCCTTCCGCCGCGGATCCCCGCCATCCAATTCACCGCCTCCCCATGTCAGTCGATTGAGCCGAAAGTGGCGGGTGAGCGCCAGATCCGCGTAAAAGCGACTCAGGCGTCCGTTGCCATTGGGAAAGGGATGAATGAACACAAGTCTGTGGTGTAAGCGAACAGCGAATTCCACCGGCTCGTATGTCCGGTGGTCGAGCCAGTACCGGGCATCATCGAAGAGCTCGCGCTGGGCTACGCCGATGTGGGGAAACGGTACGCCGATATTGGTGTCGACCTGACGCTGGGTGCCTGCCCAATCCCACACATCGCCGTACATGCGCAAATGCAGTTGCTCGACGAATTGTCGCGTGAGCATGTTCGGCATGGCGATGGAGCGCGCGCCGCGCGCCCATAGACGCGCGCGCAGAATATTCTCCTGCTCGGCGGCGTTCAGTTCGCCGTGCGTGGTCAGGGGAAGCCTCAGCCCACGCAGTTGCACCGGCGTGAGCGGTGTTGCGCCGGGCGCATGGGGATCGGTCAGCGCCACAGCTTCTTCGGCTCGCGCACGAGATTCTCTACGAGAATGTCGAATTGCTCCTTAGTCTCACCTGCTGTCACTTCCTGATTCTCGAGTCGCATGCTCTGTACGGTCGCGCTCATTTCCTGCTGGGCAATCTCTCTCGCGCGCGCGCGCAGCGTGTCGATGATCGGCTGGCGCGGAACCATGGCGACAATGAGTTCGGCATCCAGCGCGTCCGCAACGCGCCGTAGGGTGTCGATTTGGATCCGCCCGGTTAGCTCGGCCTTCTCGTAGGACAGCACGGTGGAGTGGCTGACGCCGAGGCGCCGAGCAAGCACGGTCACGCTCATCCCGAATGCTGATCGCAGGGCGTGGACCCAACCCTTCACAGGACGTTGGCGCAGCGCCGCTGCAGCCGCCTGCAGCTCCGTAAGCTTGCGGTCGAGGATTTGGGCATTGCTGGTTCTAAGATATCGGGGCACGGGTCACCTGTAGGCTATAGGGTACATTTTATCCAATGATATATACCCCTTAATACACATTTGCGAACTATTTTATCTCCTTAAATAGAGATTTTTTAGTAAATAATGTCTCCTTTGATTTACATTCATCCCTACTTCCTTATTTTTCATAATCTTATAACTTCTGATGGTTCTGCATTCCCGCCCCCTAACCCTCCAGCGGCGCGCGTTCCCCCCTGGCCCCAGGGGATTCGTTTCTGCCGAGCATTAGTATATTTGACTATTAGCACATTTGCTAATATTATGCAGGTATGTCGGTCGACAAGATCTTTGAAGCCCTCGCATCCCGCTCTCGCAGGGAAATTCTGGCGTACCTCTCCAAAGCGGAGCTCACGACATCCGAGCTCGCAGCTCGATTTCAGATGACAGCACCGTCCATGTCGAGACATCTAACCGTACTCGAGAATGCGGGTTTGGTCGCCAGCGAGCGAAAGGGACAGCGAGTCCTGTATCGGTTGAATCCGAGTAGCCTCGTCAGCACGCTGACCGGTTATGCATTCGAAATATGCCCCGTAGCAGGCCCACTCAAGCGCGAGTCGCGCGCCCTTGCAAAGCGCCGACGCGCGACCGAGTAGCCTGGATTTGCTATGGAAGGCGTCGCCGCAAGTCTCGATCAACACCGTGTCGCCGCGGTAAATTTAGATTCGGTGTGCGTCGGAACGGTGCGGTACGCACCCGTCAAGTCCGCTTGGTTTCTTGGTATGCTGATAGGTGCGATTGTCGGCGGCGCCATCACCTTTTCTTGGTCTGCCTTTGCCGCGTTCCTGCTCGCGACCGCGGCCGTGCTCCTATTCGGCCACTCTCTGGGCAGCCACCGAAAGCTCGTCCACGATAGCTACCAGTGTCCTAAGTGGCTTGAATACTTTTTCGTGTACCTCGGGGTGCAGGTCGGACTCGCGGGCCCGATCGGTCTTCTCCGTCAACACGAGCTGCGCGATTACGCGCAGCGATTACCCAGTTGCCACGACTACCTGAAACACGGTCGACCGGCCTGGGTGGATGCATGGTGGCAGCTGAATTGCGAGCTCGTGCTGCTCCAGCCGCCGATCATCCGAATTGAGCCAAGAATCTTCAAAGATCGCTTCTATCAGTTTCTGGAGCGTACGTGGATGGCGCAGCAAGTGCCCGTAGCGTTTCTACTTTACGCCGCGGGCGGTTGGGGATTCGTGTGGTGGGCGGTCTGCGCTCGCGTGACTGCCGGCGTGTTCGGTCATTGGGTGATTGGTCATTTGGCACATAACAACGGCGCAATTCACCGTGAGGTTCGAGGTGCAGCGGTTCAGGGCCGCAACGTTCGATTCACGTCGCTTCTGACCATGGGCGAGTGTTGGCACAACAACCATCATGCATTTCCGGGATCAGCGCGACTCGGGCTCGAACCACACGAATGGGACCCTGGCTGGTGGACTCTCCTGGGGCTTCGGCGTCTCGGACTGGTTACGAAACTTCGGTTGCCATCAGACCTGCCCTACCGGCCTGAACTGACCGAAGTAGAGCTCGTGGGACAGAGCCAATTGATATCGACCACTGAGGTTCCTTTACGACCAGGAGTAGACGCTCATGGCTTCGTCGCCTGACACCCCGGAACCTCACCGCTTCTGGATCGTCCGATTTGGCTGGACCGTGCCCCTTATTTGCGGGGCGCTCGTCGGCGTCGCGTTTCGTCTCTTTTTCTCTGGTACGCCAGGCGAACCGTATCACGCCATGATGTCCACATTTACTCTGCTGGTGCCGATTGTGGTTGGGGCAGTAACCGTCTACACGGCGGAGCGCGCGGGGCGCCGGAGCTGGTCCTATTATTTCTTCGCCGCCGCCGCCGCCAATGCGTTATTTGTAATCGGCACGATGGTGGTCAGAGTGGAGGGGCTTATCTGCGCGGTACTTGCGGTGCCCCTTTTTAGCCTCGTGGGCGGCCTCGGCGGGCTTCTAATGGGCGCTATATGCCGTTGGACAAAGTGGCCACAGCGGGCCGTTTACAGCTTTGCCGCGTTACCGCTGCTGTTAGGAGGCCTTGAGCAGAATCTTACGCTCCCGCAAGAAATCCGGTCGGTCGAAAGAGTCCGCACGATCTCCGCGAGCCCCGAGGCAATTTGGACACACCTCACAGTCGCCAAAGACATCCGGCCAGCCGAGATCGGCACTGCATGGATGTATCGCATCGGCGTGCCCCTACCATTATCCGCGGTTACGGTACTAGCCGACGGCACCCAAGTGCGTCACATCACAATGGGCAAAGGCATCCGGTTCGATCAGATAGCAGCCGACTGGCAACCAAACCAACGTATTCATTGGACCTATCGGTTTGCAAACGATTCCTTTCCAGCAGGGGCACTCGACGATCACGTGAGGATTGGCGGGCGGTATTTCGATTTGATCGACACCGAATATGTATTACGCAAACTGAACGCAGGCACAGAGCTTCGAGTGACGATGCGCTACCGGGTTAGTACGGCATTCAACCGGTATACGAAACCGATCGCCGATTTTCTTGTCGGGAATTTTTAAGAAGCCGCCCTGCGGTTCTACGCCGCCCGGGCAGAAAAAAGCTGAAGTAAGCAGTGTCTTTCTCTACGACCCCACCTGCATCGACTCTCCCGCCAAGACGCGCGCTGCGCCGCGCTGAACTGCGCAAGATTGTGCCGCTGTCGAACACCACTATTTACGAGTTGGAGCAGCGTGAAGATTTCCCAAGACGCTTCTATTTAACTCCGCGTTGCGTTGTTTGGGACTCGGACGAAGTTTATGCGTGGCTTGACGCACGCAAACAACTCGATCAGCAAACCAAGGTCGGACGAGCACCTGTGCCGAATTGTCATTCGCGCAAGCCCCGGCCGCTCAAATCATCTTTGTAGTCGAAAGATCAACGAGAGCAGGCGAGCGGCGGAATGAAATGAGTTTCTGCCAAATTTACCCGGAAACTCCAGCTTCACCGACTGGGCCGACCGTGACACACTAGGGAAGCGCCCTGGTCACTCCCACTCAATCGTCGCCGGCGGTTTCCCGGATATGTCGTAGACCACGCGAGAAATTCCCGGCACTTCGTTGATGATTCGGTGGGCAACGCGATCCAGAAATTCATAGGGCAGGCGCGCCCAGCGCGCGGTCATGAAATCAATGGTTTCCACCGCGCGCAAGGCAATCACATAGTCATAGCGCCGCCCGTCCCCCATCACGCCGACCGACCTCACCGGCAAAAATACGGCGAAAGCCTGGCTGACCTTGTCGTACAGCTCGTGTGTGCGCAGCTCTTCGATGAAGATCGCATCCGCGCGCCGCAATAGATCCGCGTGGGATTTGTGAATCTCGCCCAGGATGCGCACCCCGAGTCCAGGGCCCGGGAAAGGATGGCGATGCACCATTTCTCTCGGCAGTCCCAATTCGACGCCGAGCTTTCTGACCTCATCCTTGAACAGCTCGCGCAAGGGCTCGAGCAATTTCAATTTCATGTGCGCCGGCAGACCGCCCACGTTGTGATGCGATTTGATGACGTGAGCTTTGCTGGTCTTCGCCCCCGCCGATTCGATAACGTCGGGATAAATCGTGCCCTGTGCAAGCCACTTCACGTTTTTGAGCTTCGCCGCCTCCTCGTCGAAAACTTCGACAAAGACTCGGCCGATGATTTTGCGTTTCGCCTCAGGATCCGCTTCGCCGGCCAACGCCTGCAGAAATCGCCGCTCGGCATCGACTCGAATCACCTGCACGCCCATGTGCTCGGCAAAAGTCGCCATCACCTGATCGCCCTCGCCCAAGCGCAGCAGTCCGTGATCGACAAATACACAGGTTAGCTGCGTGCCGATGGCCTGATGCAAAAGCGCGGCGAGCACGGAGGAATCGACGCCCCCCGAAAGTCCCAGCAGCACGCGGTCCTTGCCAACTTGGGCGCGTATACGTGCAACGCTGTCCTCGATGATATTGCGGGTGGCCCAGCTTGCGCCGCAGCCGGCGATCTCGCGCACGAAGCGCCGCAGGATTTCACCTCCCTGTAAGCTATGTGTGACTTCGGGATGAAATTGCAGGCCATACAGATGGCGCGACTCGTCGGCCATGGCGGCGAGCGGCGCGTTGTCGCTGGCGGCGATGACCTTGAATCCGGGCGGCACCGCCGTCACGCGATCGCCATGACTCATCCACACGTCCAGCAAACGCCGCCCTTGCGCGTCGCGATTGTCCTCGAGTCCGTCGAGCAACGGCGAGGCATTCGTCGGCCTGACTTGCGCGGCGCCGAATTCCCGGTGAGAGGATCCTTCGACCTGGCCGCCGAGTTGTGCGGCCATGGTTTGCATGCCGTAGCAGATCCCCAACACCGGCACGCCCAGCGAATAGACTTCGCTCGGCGCTTCGAGCCCCTTTGCGTCGTAGACGGACTCAGGTCCGCCAGACAACACGATCGCCTTTGGAGCGAAGGCCTTGATCTCGCTGATCGGAACATCGCAGGCATAGATCTCGGAGTACACCCCGATTTCGCGGATGCGGCGGGCGATCAACTGCGTGTACTGAGCACCAAAATCGAGAATCAGAACTCGGTCCGCATGAATGTCGGGCATCAACCAATCCGGTAGTTGGGTGCTTCTTTGGTGATAGTCACATCGTGTACGTGACTCTCGCGCACGCCGGCACTCGTGATGCGCACGAACTGAGGCCGGGTCCGCATCTCCTCGATGCTGCCGCTGCCGGTGTATCCCATGGCGGCACGCAGCCCGCCCGAGAGCTGGTGCAGGATCGACACCAAACTGCCCTTGTAAGGAACGCGGCCTTCGATGCCCTCGGGCACAAGTTTTTCGAGTTCGGACGTGAAGTCCTGGAAATAGCGATCGCTTGAGCCGTGCGCCTGTGCCATGGCGCCCAAGGATCCCATGCCTCGATACGCCTTGTACGAGCCGCCCTGGTAGAGTTCCACTTCACCTGGAGATTCCTCGGTCCCCGCGAACATACCGCCGATCATCACGCAGTGCGCACCGGCGGCGAGCGCCTTGGCGATGTCGCCGGAATAGCGGATTCCGCCGTCGCCGATGACCGGGACGCCCGTGCCCTCGAGCGCCTTCGCCACGCGGGAAATCGCACTGATTTGCGGCACACCGACGCCGGCGATGACGCGCGTCGTGCAAATGGAGCCGGGTCCGATACCCACTTTGACCGCATCGGCACCGTGCTTGACCAAATCAAGCGCCCCCTCGGCGGTGACGATATTCCCGCCGATCAACTGTATATCCGGATACTTCGCTTTGATTTTCGAAATCATTTCCAGCACGCCGCAATGGTGACCATGCGAGGTATCGACCACGACGACGTCCACCCCCGCCTCACGCAGCGCGCCGACTCGATCCAGCGTATCTGGCCTCGTGCCCACCGCCGCGCCGACGCGCAAGCTGCCGACACTATCCTTACAGGCGTTTGGGAATTCCGTGGCCTTCTGGAAATCCTTGACGGTAATCATGCCCTTCAATTCATGATCGCCGCCGATCACCAGAACCTTTTCGATGCGATGCTTGTGCAGCAGCGCCAATACCTGTTCCTTGGGAGCATTTTCGCGCACGGTGATCAGGCGATCCTTCGGCGTCATCACCGAGGAGACCGGCGCGTCCAACTTGGTCTCGAAGCGCAGATCGCGATGGGTGACGATGCCAACGACCTTGGTACCGAGCACCACCGGCACGCCGGAGATGTTTTTCGCGCGGGTGAGTTCCAAAACCTGGCGAATTGTCATGTCCGGATTTACGGTGATTGGATCGCTGATCACGCCGCTCTCGAACTTCTTCACCCGATCGACCTGCCGCGCCTGGGCGTCGATGGACATGTTCTTGTGAATGATGCCGATCCCGCCCTCTTGGGCAATGGTGATGGCAAGGCGCGCCTCGGTCACGGTGTCCATGGCGGCCGACACAACGGGGAGATTGACCTGGATCTCGCGGGTTAGCTTGCTTGCAAGGGATACGTCGCGGGGCAGGACTTCAGAATATGCCGGCACCAGCAACACGTCATCGAATGTGAGTGCCTCTTCAAGAATGCGCATAGGGTCGCGTTCACTAGGTTCGTCTAAGAGGCGGCGCATTGTACCTTGCAGGTGCGACGCGGTAAACCGCAGTATCATGGCCCGATGGAAACCGCCGCAAATCGCGACATTTATAGCGTTTCGCGCCTCAATCGCGAGGTGCGCGTGCTGCTGGAGCGCGGATTCGCCAGCCTTTGGCTCGAGGCCGAGATTTCCAACCTCGCCAAGCCCAGCTCCGGGCATTGGTATTTTTCGCTGAAGGATGCGGCTGCGCAGGTGCGTTGCTGCATGTTCCGGCAACGGAATATGCTGTGCGTCTTCGCGCCACGGGATGGCCAAAAGGTACTGGTGCGCGCGCGGATCGGACTTTATGAGCCGCGCGGCGAATACCAACTCGTCATCGATCATATGGAAGACTCGGGGCAAGGAGCTTTGAAGCGACAGTTCGAGGAATTGTCGGCGAAACTCGCGGCGGAAGGTTTATTTGCGCCGGAACGCAAGCGTGCGTTGCCCAGTGTGCCGAGACGAATCGGTGTGATCACCTCCCCCACGGGAGCCGCTATTCGCGACATCCTGCACGTGCTTGCACGCCGATTTGCGGCGATCCCGGTGCTGATCTATCCGGTGGCCGTGCAAGGCGCCGCGGCGGCGGCGGAAATCACCGCGGCTGTTCGCTTGGCCGGCCGGCGCGCCGAGTGCGATGTGCTCATTTTGGCGCGCGGCGGCGGCTCGCTCGAGGATCTGTGGGCCTTCAACGATGAGACGCTGGCCCGCGCCATCGTAGCCTCACCGATACCCATCGTGAGCGGCATTGGCCATGAAATCGACTTCACCATTGCGGATTTTGCCGCCGATGTACGTGCGCCGACACCGTCCGCAGCGGCCGAAATTGCGGTACCCGATGGCGAAGAATGGCTCGCCTCCGTCTCACGCCTCGCGCGACGCTTGCAGCGAGGCTTGCTGCGCCGGCTCGAGGCGCAGCGCGAGCGATTGCGCTGGCTCGTCGGACGGGCGGCCCTGGTCAGTCCCAGCGCGCGGCTGTCTCAGCAAACGCAGCGCTTGGATGACTTGGAGCAGCGCATGTTCCGGGCGCTGCGCCAAATCCTCGCTGATCGGCGCTCGGCATTCGGTGAGCGGCGTAGCCGCCTGTGGCAGCTGAGTCCGGTTGCCCAGGTGCGCACTGCCGCGGCCCGGCAGGCCGCGTTGTATGCAAGGCTGCGTGCCGCTGCCCTCGCGCGCCTGCACCTCGCACGCGAGCGGCTCTCACCGCTGGTGCGCACGTTGAATGCCGTGAGTCCGCTCGCCACCCTGGATCGGGGCTACGCCATCGTCAGTCGCATCAGCGGCGCCATTGTGCGCAGCGCCGCGGATGTGGCGCCCGGAACGCTGATCGAAGCGCGCCTCGCGGTGGGCAAAATTCGCGCCAAGGTGGAAGAACCTTGATTCGCTGGGCGGCACCATTTCGCCGGGCGGCACCACTTCGCGGGGCGGCAGTATCGCGCTGGGCCGCGCTTCTCCTGTGTGCGGGCCCTGCGCTCGCTTCCGACTACGTGCTGCCGCACGAGAGCGCCGTACCGGGTGGAGTCAAAGTCCTCAGGCTCGACGTTCACAGCGTCTCCATGCCCTATGTGGACGTCGATGGCCACCGCGCGCTGGTCGTTCAGGACGGTTCGAGCTGGGTCGCAATCATCGGCATCCCCTTGTCGGCCGCGCTCGCACCGCGCCAGGTCATCGTCCACAGCGGCGATGCCAGGCAAGAGATCCAATATTCGATCGGCGACAAGCAGTATGCGAGCCAGTCGCTCAAAGTGGCTCCAGGGCAGGTGAATTTGTCGAAGGCGGACTTGGAGCGCGTCAACCAAGAGAAATCCATCATCGAGCACGCCATGAGTCGCTGGACTGACGAGCAGCCGGAGACTCTGCACATGCCACAGCCAATCCCCGGAGTGCGCAGCAGTTCATTCGGCATGCGCCGCATCTTCAACGGCGAGTCACGCAATCCGCACAGCGGCATGGACATCGCCGCGCCTGTCGGCACGCCGGTCCGCGCGCCGCTTGCGGGAACCGTGATCGATACCGGTGATTATTTTTTCAACGGCAATACCGTCTTTGTGGACCACGGCCGAGGCATGATCAGCATGTATTGCCATTTGAGCGCGATCGACGTGAAACCCGGACAGCGCGTGGCCGCGGGAACCACGCTCGGCAAAGTGGGCATGACGGGCCGGGTGACCGGGCCCCATTTGCATTGGGGCTTGAGCCTCAATCGCGCCTGGGTCGACCCGGAATTGTTCGTCTCGAACTAGTATTTCCGACTCAACCCTTCGCGCCGCTCAACATTTGATCGACAGCAGCACCCTCGATCGGCGGCGACATTACGGCCTGACGCAGGCGCGCGCTGTGTTCTTGAACCGCCGCACCCGGAGGTTGCATTTCGATTTGTCCTTGAAAAAAGGCGCCTTCGCTGATGCCGACCCGCGGCGCAAAGACGTTGCCTTTGACCTTGGCCGTGGCCCTGATGTTGACCGACTCGGTCGCGTAGAGATCGCCCTCGACCTTGCCGTCGATGACGATGACACGGGCCCGAATATCGCCTTTCATGGTGCCGTCAGTGCCGACCGTGAGGCTCTGCGTGTGCGTGATTGAACCCTCGACGCTGCCCTGAACGATCAGGTCTTCTTGCGCCGACAGCTCACCGCGGAATCGCAGTGTGGGGCCCAACACCGAGGCCCGCGAAGCCGCTTCCGCAGCCTTGGGATCGGGCGATCGAGGAGTCTCGGTGACGCGCGGTGCGGGCGATCGCAGCTCGCTGCCGGGTACACGGGGTTCAGGACGAGTAAGGGAAGGTTCGGGCGCACCGGGCCGGCTGGAATTGGCATTCATCATGACATCATCTCCATCGAGAGGTTTTTTGAACCACGACATTGTTAAGCGGCGCCACCGGCGGTTTTGTTCGGGCGGACCGGATCGAATTTCGCCGCCGGTTGGCCGGCTTTCTTGCCGTCCATGTCAATGCTGCCGCTGAAATTCGCGCCTTCGGTGATACTCACGGTCGGGGAATAAATGTTACCGCACACCTTCGCCGTCTCCTTCACGACCACGGACTTCTCGGCCTGCAAGTCGCCATCGACAGTGCCTTCCACAATGATGAGTTGCGCCTTGATATTTGCCTTCACCGTGCCCTGTGGGCCGACGGTCAGGCGTTGTGTGTGGGTGATCGAACCTTCCACGCGGCCCTGGATCAACAGATCTTCCTCAGCCGTCAGGTCGCCTTTGAAATACAGCGTCGGACCCAGGATCGAAGCTCGCTCGGTCGCGCTGTTATAGGGATTGCTCATGCGGTGTTCTCCGTGGACTTGGAAGGTCTGTAAGGCACGCAGAGAGTACCTGGCATAATCGGTCCGAAAATGAGACCTCGATCACGAAACGTTTCGCTGCAAACTGAGTGCAACAGAATTTGTCGCAAAAAGCGGACGCCCCACCGCGCGCCTTCAGGCGATCTGTCGAGCGGTAAGGCGGGGTGCTACTCGGATTTCGCGGGTCTTTGCCGCGCCAGATAGTCATTCAAACTATGCGCAAGCGATACGAAGTCCGATGGAATCATGATTACCGTGGTGCTGTTGTTCTCGGCACCCACTTCCGAAATCATCTGCATGCGCCGCAGCTCCAGCGCGGCGGGATTCTGGGTGATCTGCGCCGCCGCCGCCGATAATTTCACGGACGCCTCGAGTTCGGCCTCAGCTTTGATGATGCGCGCGCGCTTTTCACGGATGGCTTCTGCCTGCATGGCCATCACTTGCTGCATGGCCTTGGGCAGTTCCACATCCTTCATTTCGAAGCGCTGAACCTCGAGCCCCCAGGCCGCGGTCGAGCCGGAAATATTGTCGCCCAACAAAGTGTTGATCTTGTTGCGCTCCTGCAGGATTTCATCCAAGTCGTGCTGGCCGATTATATTTCGCAACCCTGTCAGGGCCAGCTGGTACACCGCGGCGGGAGCATCGGCCACCTCGATGACCGCTTTTGCCGCATCCACGACCCGGTACCAGAGTACGGCGTTGACCTTGATGGTCACGCTGTCGCGGGTAATGGTTTCCTGCTGCTCCGCCGACACAGTTCGCGTGCGGATATCCACGCGCACCGAGCGTTCGACTCCGAGCGGGATGATCCAATACATTCCCGGTCCCTTGAGTCCCATGTAGCGTCCCAATCTGAACACCACGCCGCGTTCGTATTGCTGGGCGACTCGCAGGCCGGACAGCACAATCACAACCAACGCGATCAACAACACGTCGAGGATGGGCATCGGCGCTCCTTGGGCTACTGCCGCAAGTTTACGCCGATCGGACACCTGGGGCGATTCCGAGCTCTCTGCCGCTATTACTCGATGCTTTCTCCATGCAGCGTAATATCCAGCCCTTCGCGCTCCTGTTCTTCGGTTACGCGCAAGCCGATGGTCATGTCGATGATTTTCAAGATGATGTAGCTTGCCGCAAATCCATAGATGACGGTGACGGCAACTCCCTTCAGCTGGATCAGAAATTGCGTCATGACGGTGTTGTCCACGCCGCTAATCTCTTTGCTGACGAAAACGCCGGTCAGCAACGCACCGACAATGCCGCCGATGCCGTGCACGCCGAAGGCGTCCAGCGAATCGTCATATCCCAACACATGCTTGAGCGACGTCGCGGCGAGGAAGCAGATCACGCCGGCCACCAAGCCGATCACCACCGCCGGCGTCGGACCGACGAAGCCGGATGCCGGCGTAATCGCCACCAGTCCCGCCACCGCGCCGGAGGCGATGCCGAGAACACTCGGTTTACCCTTGGCAAACCATTCCGCAAACATCCAACTCAACGCTGCAGCCGCGGTTGCCATCTGCGTGACCAGCATCGCCATGCCGGCGCGCCCATCGGCGGCGCCTGCAGAACCGGCATTGAAGCCAAACCAGCCCACCCACAGAAGCGAGGCGCCGATCAGCGTCAGAGTCAAATTGTGGGGCGGCATGCGTTCACGGCCGTAGCCCAAGCGTTTGCCAAGCACGATGCAGCTGGCCAGTCCCGCCATGCCGGCGTTGATGTGCACGACCGTGCCGCCGGCGTAGTCCAAGACGCCCGCGGCGCTCAACCATCCGCTCGGTTCCCAAACCATATGCGCGATCGGCACGTAAACGAGCAACGACCAAGAGGCCATGAAAACCAGCATGGCTGAAAATTTCATGCGATCGGCGAAAGCCCCAGCGATCAGCGCGGGCGTAATGACCGCGAAGGTCAGTTGAAACATGGCATAAACGGTTTCGGGAATCGTCAAGGCCAAATGCGATACCGACAGCTGGTTGACCGGATCATGCATGAACGTCATGCCGCCGAATAACGCGCGGCTGAACCCGCCGAGGAATTTGCTGCCGGGCGTAAAGGCCCACGAGTAGCCGACCAGCCACCACAAAATGGTCACGACGCAGACGATTGCGAAGGTCTGCATCAGCGTGGCCAGGACGTTCTTCTTGCGCACCATGCCCCCATAGAAGAGGGCCAGACCCGGTATCGACATCATCAGCACCAGCGCGGTCGAGGTCAGCATCCAGGCGGTATCGCCGGCGCTGATCTTGTCGACGCTGATAACGATGGGCGCGGTCGGCGCACTGTCGCCCCACGCCGCAGGCACTCCTAAGATCGATGCGGTTAGGGAAGCCAACATCGGCAGTTTTTTCATATAGCCCCTGTACTTTAGATGGCGCGGGAGTCGCGCTCGCCTGTTCGGATGCGCACGACTTGCTCGAGATCAAAAACAAATATTTTTCCGTCCCCGACCTTGCCGGTTTTGGCCGACTTCATGATCGCTTCGATCACGATATCGACGAGTTCATCATCGACCGCGATCTCGATTTTCGTCTTCGGCACGAACTCAACGACATACTCGGCTCCGCGATAAATCTCGGTGTGTCCGCGCTGCCTGCCAAAGCCGCGAACCTCCGTGACGGTCAGCCCGCGAATCCCGACGTCGCTGACCGCGCCTCGAACTTCGTCGAGCTTGAACGGTTTGATGATCGCGGTAATGAGCTTCATGCCACTAAAGGACCTTTGGACAACCAACTGCTGCGTGGCGGAAAGCACCGCTTGTGCCAGTAACGAAGTATTGAGTGCGATCAGCAGCTTAAGGGCGGAGCTTGCCGCGAGACGCGGTTTTATGCACCAATAAAGGGCGTCGATCGAGTCGCCATGTCTCAATGCGGTGCGAGGTGGACTTGGCGCACTTCAGCGGAGCGACAATTCCAAGCGGACGCGGCCATCCTGACCCTTCGCCTTATCGTTGGCCACCAAAAACACGCGTTCGGGTGCGATCTGTGTCCCAGTCAACACGGCCTGCTGCAATTTCATCGCCCTTTGTTGCCCTAGTGCGGTGAGGTCGGACTCGGTAACCGCAATGTGCTGATGAAGTTCATGAGCGAGGAAATCATTTCTTGCCGCCGTCTTTTCCGGCTTAGGTTTGATGGCCTCGATCGAGTCCGGGAACTTGGGTTCGGCGCCGAAATTACTGACGTACAGGCGCGTCAGTAGATCGAGCTGCGCTGAGGCATCCAATTGGTCAAACGTGGTGGTGGCGGCGGGCGATTTCTTACGCGCAGCCGCTGCGGCCAGCGCCTCTTGGAGCTGCGCCCGGTACTTCGCCTCGATGAGACTCGGGCGATCGAGTTCGCCGACCACGGCAATCGGAATCTCGATTTTCAACTGCGGCCGCGCGTCCAGCGCCTTGACGATACTTTGGGCTTTTTCGACCCCGACTGGATCCAGCTCGGCGGCGCCGGGTTGAAAGTCGACAAACTGCAGATCGGGTCCACCACCGAACAGTGACCCCAAGAGCGCGAACGGTGCGGTGACTGCCTTCTCCAAGATATTCACAAAAACCTTCCAAATAATCGGAGCCAGCTTGAATTTGGGATCGTCGAGCGAACCGGTCACGGGAAGATTGAGATCGATGACGCCATCGCGATCTTTGAGCAGTGCGACTGCCAGCTTGACCGGCAACGAGACCGCATCCTTGCTCTCGGTTTTGTCGCCAAATTCGAGTTGCTCAACGATGATGTGATGCTGCGCGTCGAGCTTGCGGCCGTCGACCTTGTAGTGCAGTTCGGTCGTCAGCTTGCCCTTGCTGATGTTGTAGCCAGCGAATTTGCCTGAATAGGGATTGAACGTGCTGAGTTCGATGTTGCGAAAGCTCATTGCCAAGTCGGTGTACAGCGATGCACTCAGCACGTTGACCTCGCCGGTAATGCTCACGGGCGCGAACTCATCCACCGACCCATGAATATCGATCTTCGCGCGGGAATTCTCCTTTGAAGATAACCCGAGCACGGTTCCTTCGAGCTTTTGGATGCCCGTGGAGAAGTTTGGCTTGACCGACAAGTCGGCAAAATTGGCCTGGCTGGCTTGCAGCGAGATCTTCTTTATCGACATCGGCATCGCCGGCCCGGCTGCGGGCGCCGCGGTGGCCGCAGACGCTGCGGCAGGTTTGCGGCCTTTGCGCGGCAACGGCCGTGCCGGTGCAGGAGCCGCCGTCGCGGTAACCGCCGGACTCGCGTTACCGCTGGGTACCACGACCGTGGCTCCCGGCGCCGCCAAGATGCGCTTCACATTGATTGATTCGTCCGGCTCGATAATGACGCGCGCGTACAGTTTCTGCGCCCTGACCTGATCGATGTCCAGCCGATCGGGGTCGTGCTGGAAATTCAGGCCTTGAACGTCCAGGCGGTCCCAGTTGATGAAATCCTGATGCAATGCATTGTCGACGGTGTGCAGATTGGCGAAACTCAAATTCCCGCTGAATTGCAGCGCCGGTTTCTGAGCGCCGTAGCGCACCGTGGCCTCACCACCCAACTTACCCGCGAGCAAAGTCATCGATGTGTACAGCGCGATATAGGGTTGAACCGCGACGAGTTCGATGCCGTCCAGTTTTAGATTCAAATTCGCCGCCACGGGTTGCGGGGTGATCTCACCCGACACTTTCAATGTGCCGCTGTCGTTGATTTTTGTGTCGAGCACCACGCTCACGGGCTTGGCGAGGTCGAGACTGGCGCCGGTCACCTTGATGGACAGCGGTGCAATCAGCACTTTCGCGATCGGCTTGGTGCGTCGATCCTCCGCTGAAATGCTGGCATCCTGAAGTGCAAATTCGCCGAGTTCGAATTGCCAGGCAGGTCCGGCGTCATGGGCCGGCGCAACAGCCGGTGTCGCTGCCGGCGGCCCCCCAGCAGGTGCCGGCGTTGCGGCAAGTTTGAGCAAATTAACCGATCCGTCCGGCTCCAACCAGGTCAGGAGTTTCACGCCCGTGATGGTGAGAGACTCGCTGTGTGCGTGCCGCGGTTTTAAATCCAATGTCGTGCCGCTCAAGGTCAACTGCGGGACGGTGATCCAATCGACATCCGAATTCTTGGGCCGCACCACAAGATCCGTCAAAGCGACCTTGGAGACGTCGACTTTCAGATCGACATCATCCTTCAGCGCGAACTTATACGTCGCATCCAAATCGATTTTTCCGGAATTAACCTGAAAATTCAGCTGATCTTCCAGGTATGCCCAAATCGTATGCGCCTGCAGTCCCGCGATCTGGAATTCGCCGTCGGACTCGATCGGCTGAACGGCGAGGTGCCCATGCCACTCGACGCGTTCGCCGAGCTTTGAGGTGCCGGTGAAAGTAAAGCGGCCGCCGTCAACGCCGGTTCTAAAGTTCTGCAACTCAAAATTGATGGGCTCCAAACGCGTCGCGAAATCGGAGGGTCGCCGCCGATCGTCGAACGAAACAAATCCCTGGGTCACTTTAAACGAACCGATGCGCAGCGCAGGAATGGGTTCGTCGCTCTTTGGCGCAGGCTTGTCGCTCTGCTTGGGGCTCAGTTGCGCGAGATTCACGCGACCGTCCTTGAAGATGACGGCGTTCGCGAAAGGCGAGTCTATGGCGATATTGCTGAAGGTGTAAGCGCGGTGCCAGAGTGAGGACACTTGAAAGTCGACGAACAGCCGCGCAAACCCGACCAGCTTCGTGCCCTGGGTTCCTGTCAGGTAGAAATCCTTGACCTGCACCTGAAACAGGAAGGGGTTGATGTGAATATCGCCGACGCTCGGCGTGACGCCCACCAGCGCTTTCGGAATGTCGGTAATGAGGGCGTTGCGCACGAGTCGCGGCGCCAACACGAATCCGGCCAACGCGTACAGGCCGAGCAGCAACGCGACGACCGCAGTGATTCGGAAAGTCTTAGTTTTGATGAACTGCCGCAAGGAACCATTCCCCTCTGGTGCCGCAGTCCAATACTACCGCTTATTGCGTTGAATCAACCGTTTGCGTTTGCGAACCTGCCGGGGGGTCAAGGGATTGCGCTTGCCGGCGAAGGGGTTCTCATCACCGCGAAACGCCACCCTCACCGGGGTGCCCATCAAGTCAAACGCCTTGCGATAGACATTGACCAGATAACGCCGGTAGGCCTCGGGAACATGATCGGTCTGATTACCGTGGATGACGACAATGGGCGGATTTCGGCCCCCTTGATGCGCATAGCGCAGCTTGATGCGGCGCCCGCTTACCACGGGCGGCGGATGGCTTACAATCGCCGCCTCCAGCACCCGGGTCAGCTCCGGCGTGCTCATATCGCGCATCGCAGCCGCGTAGACCTTACGCACCGCGGCGAATAGCTCGCCGACGCCGCTGCCGTGGCGCGCCGAGATGAAATGCAGCGGCGCGAAATCGGCGAAATGCAGGCGTTGCTCAATTTGCTGCCGAATCAGGTCGCGCTGCTCGGTCGGAATGTTATCCCACTTGTTGACCGCGATAACCAAGGCCCGGCCCTGTTCGATCACCGTGCCCAACAGGCTCGCGTCCTGCTCGGCAACCGTATCCTGCGCGTCCATGACGACAACCACCACGTGCGCGGTCTCAATCGCCTGCAGCGTTTTAATCACGCTGAATTTCTCGACCGCTTCTTCAACCTTGGAGCGGCGCCGCACGCCGGCGGTGTCGATCAAGGTATAGCGTTCGCCGTCGCGCTCGAACGGAACCAGCACGGCATCCCGCGTAGTTCCTGGTTGATCGAAGGCCACCATGCGGTTCTCGCCAAGCAGCCTATTGATCAGCGTACTCTTGCCCACATTCGGCCGGCCGATCACGGCCACTTTGATGCCCTGAATCTCGGGGCCATCCTGTGGATCCGGCGTCAGCCCCGCGAGCGCCGTCTCCAAGAGGGAAATCACGCCCTGATCATGCGCTGCAGAAATGGGCAGCGGTTCGCCCAAGCCCATTTGAAAAAAATCAGCGACCGCCACGTCGCTGTCGAATCCTTCGGTCTTGTTCACCGCCAGGAACACCGGCTTGCCGCTGCGGCGCGCGAGCTGCGCGACGAATTGATCCTGAGGCGTGACGCCCGCTCGGCCATCCACGAGCACGATCAAACGATCCGACTCGCTGATTGCCCGTTCGGTCTGTGCAATCATCAAGCTCTCGATCACATCCGCATTCTCTACGAGGCCGCCGGTGTCGACCACGATGCACGGTACGTCAGTGCGCCGGGCGAATCCGTATTGGCGGTCCCGCGTCAAGCCGGGCAGATCGGCAACGAGCGCATCACGCGTACCGGTCATGGCATTGAACAGGGTCGACTTACCCACATTTGGGCGGCCGATCAATGCGACTACAGGCAACATAGCCTTTAGGTCTTAGGGCGGAGGTGCGGCAGGAGGCGGAGTCGCGGGCGGCGGGGTCTCGGGGGGAGGAGCCGCGGGTGGCGCAGCCGGGTTTTCGGCAGGCGGCGGCTCGGTCGCTGGGGGCGCGCTTGGCGGGCTCTCCGTTGTCGGCGCGGCGCCACTCGGCGTGGTTTCCGCCGGCGGCGGTGCCACGATCGGCGTCGCGGCGGGCCGCGGGCTTTGAACTTTGGGAGTCGCTCGGTACGCCGCCAGAGTGCCGCTGTCGGTCAATACGACGACCGTGTCGCCCGCACCCACGGGCGGATTGGAAACACGCTGCTTCTTCGCGATACGCTGTCTGGCCACCAGCTCGCCCGTGTTCTTGTCCAGCCAATGTAGATAGCCCTGAAAATCGGCGACGGCAATCGCCGTGCTGGTCACGACGGGCGTGCTCAAGCCGCGGCGCTTGAGCTTGTCGTTGCGCCATACTTCCGCGCCGTCACGCTGGCGCATCGCCACCACGGTGCCGTCGGATTCGGTGACGTACAAATTGTCCTCATCGACCGACAATCCTCGATAGCTCGACATATCGTGCGACCACCACAACTGGCCCGAGTCGAGCGCAAGCATCGCCGTGCGTCCCTGGAATCCGGCCGCGAAGACATTGTCGCCGACCACGCGAACGGCCGAATCTATGTCGACGAGCCGATCGAGCTCAGTGCGACCGTGCGGCGACGCCAAGGCCGTATCCCAAATTGTGTCGCCGGTGGTGAGCGACACGGCCATCACTTTGCCGTTATCGAAGCCGCTGATCGCCGTTTCCTTGGCGATAATGGGTATTGCCGTGCCGCGCAAGCTCAGGCGCGGCACTTGCTGTTCAACCGACCACAGCACCTTGCCGTTATGCGTATCGAGGCCGTGCAGGCGGCCGTCAACCGATCGCATCACGACGACCTTTTCGCTTATCGCCGGCGAGGAGAGCAGCTCCGAATTGATTTGCGAGCGCCACAACTGCCGCCCGGTCGCCCCATCCAGCGCAATCACCGCGCCCTTGCTGGTGCCCGCCACGACGATGCCAAATCCTGCCGCAGGTCCGGCGGAAATCGGCACCTTGAGCTTCTTGACCCAAACATCGCGGCCCGTCTCGAGCGATACAGCCAGGACCTCGCCCTTGTGATTGGCGGCGAAAACGACTCCATTGTCGATAGCAGGTCCTAAGCCCAGCCGAAGCTTGGTTTGCTTCTTGCCGCCGCCCACCCCATCGTCCCACAGTCTTTTGACCGGCAACTTCTGCGGAAAATTCACCAGCGCGGCCGGCGGCTCGACGTCTTTGTCCTTGCTGCAGCCGGCAGCGATGAGCAGTGCCGCTAGACTCAATGGAAGCAATAAGCGCATCAGGGATTAGCCTTTTCGTTCGGGGGTTTGGCCGTTCCGTTCGGGAGGTTGGCCTTGTCGACGGAGGAGTTAGCCTTTTCGTTCGAGGGTTTGGCCGGTTCGTTCGAGGCAAGGTCGGCAAGTTTTAATTGCAGCAGCGAGGCTTCGGCGCCGCGGTCGCTGGTGCCCAACGCCTGCTGGTATTCGGCAATGGCGCCGGGAATGTCTTTCTTGGCGTACAACGCATCGCCGCGTACGTCGTGGTAGCGGCCGGCGAAGCCGCCCGGCGTCCCTTCCGCCAATGTCTTGATGGCATCGTCAGGCTTGCCCTGATCGATCAAAATACGCGCGAGCCTGAGGCGCGCGATTTGCCTGAGCTCCCCGTCCTTGGAGTTGTTCATGACCTGAGTCAACGGGGCGACGGCATCAGCGCCCTTGCCGCTATCGACATCGATGCGGGCAATCGTCAGCTGCGCCTGGTCGGCATAGGGCGAGTCGGGAAAGTTCTTGATGATCCCGTTCGCAATCTGCAGGGATTTCTGCGAATCGTTCATTTGCAGCGCCGCGGTCATTTGCGTGAATTGCTCCGCTGCCTGGAGCGCCAGCGCATTTTGATGCGTACGATAGTACTGGACGCCGAACCAACCGCCCACGCCGAGCACCACGCCGCCCAAGATCCAGGGGGCATATTCGCTAAAAGCGCGCTTTACGGCTTCCAGTTGTTCGTCGTCGGTTAAGTATTCTTCAGCCATGGCTACTTCCACTCCCGCCTGTAAGACCCAATAAGATGCCGATCCGTTCACTGATTCGTTCCAGGGAGCATTCTTCCTGCGGCAGGTCGCGGCGCAACGCCTTGATGGCCACGACCCCGCGGGCAACCTCATCATCCCCCAACACCAGCGCAAACTCTGCGCCGCTCTTATCCGCACGCTTGAACTGCGTTTTAAAGCTTCCGCCGCCCAAATTGATCTGCACGGCCAGAGCCGGCCATGCATCCCGCAATTGCTCTGCCAGTTTGAAACCGGGAATCTCGGCTTGTTCCCCGGCCAGCACCAGATAAATCTGCGGCCGGTCTTTGGGGAGCGCCAAGTTTTGTTTCTGCAGGAGCATGACGATGCGTTCCTGCCCCATGGCCCAACCGACTCCCGGCGTATCGGCGCCGCCTAGCTGGGCCACCAGCCCATCATAGCGGCCGCCGGCGCAGACAGTGCTTTGCGAGCCCAACGCCTCGGTGGTCCATTCGAACACCGTGCGCGTGTAGTAATCCAGGCCGCGCACCAAATGCGGCTCGACATGATACTCGATGCCGGCACTTTGTAACTGGGCGCATAAGGATTCGAAGTGCTGCCGGGACTCCTGATCTAGTGATTCCAGCAACTGCGGCGCTCCGGCAATGATTCGCTGCATTTGCGGATTCTTGCTGTCGAGGATTCGCAATGGGTTGCCGGTCAAGCGGCGTTTGCTGTCCTCGTCCAAGGATGCGGTGTGCGCGCTGAAATAGGCGGTGAGCTTGTCACGATAGGCGGCACGCGACGCCGGCGTGCCCAACGAGTTCACCAGCAGCTTCACATCGCGCAGTCCCAAGAGCCGCAAAAGCCTTGCGGACAGAAGGATCATCTCCGCATCGACATCCGGTCCCTCAAAGCCAAACGCTTCGGCATCGATCTGGTGAAATTGCCGAAACCGGCCTGCCTGCGGACGCTCGCGCCGGAACATCGGTCCCATGCACCACACCCGCAAGCGCCCCTCGCGCAGCAGCCCGTTGGATATGACCGCGCGGACGATGCCGGCGGTCGCCTCGGGCCGCAGCGTTATGTGATCCTCGCCCTGATCTACGAAGCTGAACATCTCTTTTTCGACGATGTCCGTAAAATCGCCGATCGAGCGTTTGAACAGCTGCGTCTGTTCAATCACCGGGACGCGGAATTCCTCATAGCCGTAGCTCGCAAAAACTTGCCGCGTGACGCGCTCCAAATGCTGCCAGGCTGCAATTTCCGCGGGCAATACGTCATGCACACCGCGCAAGGGCTCGATGATCTTGCTCAAGAGCCCTCTCAGCCGGGCGGACGCGGGTTGCGCGAAGGCGCACCGTGCGTTTGATCGGGATGCGAATCGCGCCGCAGGACGCCATCGGCGCCGGCCTCGAAGCGTGCCACGTCTCCGGCGAAAAATTGCGGCCCAATCGCGACGGCACGATCGTTGATCTCCAGCTGCACGCCGCTGCCGAAGCCTAAGTACACGCGCAGCGGCGCGACTCCCGCGAGAGTCTTCACGCTGTTGGCCAGCCCATTGCCTGCAAAGGTGTGCTTCCCGGAAGCATCGTGAATATCCACCCAAGAATCCGCCGAGAAACTCAAACGCAATCGCGCGCGGCCCGCGCCCGGTATCGGCGCGGTGTTCGCATCGGTGCCGATCGCAGTGCCTGGATCGGCCGCAGGGGTCGACTCCGCTACGGCCGGCGCCGGCGGCACAGCAGAGGCATCGGAGAGGACGCTGGATTCAATCGGCTTGTCTGCCGGCGCCGCCTGCACCGAGGCAGTCGGCGGTGCCGCGCTCGGCACCTTGGCGTGCGGATGCCAGGGCCGCCACCACAAGAGGCCGAGCGCCAAGGCGATGGCAGCGCCAGCGCCTAACTGGATGAGCGACAAGCGCCGCGATGAGGGCGAATCGTCGCGTGTGCTCAACAGCATACTGGGGCCGGCGGCCGGCGCTTCGGCGCGCGAGGGCGCGCGGGATTCGAATCCCTCCAGGATTTCGGCGGGCGGCAAACCCAGGAGCGCCGCGTATTTTTTCAAATGGCCCTTGGCGTAGACCGTCGGGCCGATGCGTTGGTAATCGTCCGTCTCGAGCGCATCGATCACCCATCGATCCAAGTGCATTTCATCGGCGGCCTTTTGGGCGCTCAAACCACGGCGCTCGCGTTCGGCCTTGAGCTTGGAACCAGGGAGTGCCGCAGTCACGGTCATCGATCGACGCCGTTGCGCATATTTTGCGCCTGCTCTGAGTTTGGAAATTCGGTTTGCACGCGCCGCGCAAACACAGCGGCGGCCACCGGATCGCCGAGCTTGCGCTGCGCGCGAAAGCCCAGCCACAGTACTTCGGGCGTGGGCACATTGACGGCCAGATAGCGCTGCACTATATCCAATGCCTGCGCGGCGTCGCCGCGGTCGAAGGCGACGTTGCCCAATTGTAAGAGGCCCTCCGGCATGTTCGGACGAATCGCCAGCGCGCGAGTGAAATAACGGTCGGCATCGACGAGATTCCCGGCACTGCGCACGCATACGCCGGCATTGACCAGCGCCACTTCGGGAGTCTGATACAAGGGACTGCGCGCCACCTCATTGAACATTTTCTCACCGGCCGCGGTCTTGCCCGTGCGGCAGAGAAATCCGGCAAAAGCGTTGGAGATATTCGGATCGTTCTTGCCCAGGCGCACGGCAGTCTCGTAGGCGCGCTCCGCCTTGTCCATTTCATTGACGCGCTCATACACCAGGCCGGCTGTTTCCTGGATCGAAGGGTTCGAGGAATCCTCTTTCAGCGCCTTCTCGATGCATTCGCGGGCGGTCGCGAGCCTGCCGAGCTTCATATACTCGAGAGCCAGCTGCATGTTCGCCACGGCTGCCTGTTCCGGCTGTTTCTTGTAGGTTCGAGTCGGCCGCTCATATGCCGGCGGATTGTGGTTGCAAGCGGCCAAAATTAGCGAAGCCGCCAGCGCCAGCACTGAACCTAATGCCAGCTGTTTTCGATTCAGCATCATTCAATCTCCGCCGGAGTGCGCGGCGTCGTTGCAAGTTTCGTCCCGAGCCGCACCAGCGTGCGGTCGTTGACCTTGCCTGCCAGTTGCCCGCAGGCGGCGTCGATGTCATCGCCGCGGGTCCTGCGAACCGTCGCGATTACGCCGTGCTCATTCAAGATGTCGCGGAATTTTAAAATCGCCGCGGGCGCGGAGCGGCGATAGCGCGTGCCTGGAAATACGTTGAAGGGAATGAGATTGAGCTTTGCCGGTCGGCCGTGCATCAAGCGAGCGAGCTGCCGCGCATGTTCAGGCTTGTCGTTGACGCCGTCGAGCATCACGTACTCGAATGTAATGCTGCGTCCGTTTTGCTCATCGATGTAGTGCCAGCACGCATCGAGCAACTCGGCGATCTTGTGCTTGCGGTTGATCGGCACGAGTTCGTCGCGCAATTCATCGTTGGGTGCATGCAGGGAAACGGCCAGCGCGACATTGCATTCTTCCGCGAGCTTGTAAATCTGCGGCACCAGGCCCGAAGTGCTCAAGGTCACCCGGCGCCTCGATAAATCGTAGCCCAGATCGTCCAGGAAAATGCGCATCGCCGGCAGCACATTGCGGTAATTGGCGAGCGGCTCACCCATGCCCATGAACACAACGTTGGTGATCTTGCGATCGCCCTCGCCCACCGCGGTGCCGCTCGCCAGCGCCAGTTCGCGCTGGGCCAGCCAAACCTGGCCGACGATTTCGGCCGCGCTCAGATTCCGGTTGAAGCCCTGCTGTGCCGTTGAGCAAAAAGTGCAGTCCATCGCGCAACCGACCTGGCTCGAAATGCACAAGGTGCCTCGCGCGGGTTCTGGGATATAAACGGTCTCAATGCCCTGGACTTGATCCATGCGCAGCATCCATTTGCGGGTGCCATCCTTGGAGTGCTGCTCGGTCACGATTTGCGGAACGGTGATTTCGGCAATTTCCGCCAGCTGTGCGCGAAAATCCTGCGCCAAATCGGTCATGCTGGAGAAATCTGCCGCGCCGCGCCGGTAGATCCATTTCATGAGCTGGCGCGCGCGAAACGGTTTCGCGCCGAGGCGCGCCGCAACGAACGCCTCGAGCTGCGCGCGGGGCAGTCCCAGCAGATTCACGCGTTCGCTCGACACTTGAGATTCCCCTTATCTTGCCGCCGCTACGCTAACGCGTACGCGGGCAGATCTCAATTTCGCGAAAGAAGTAGCTGACCTCGCGCGCCGCAGTATCGGCCGCGTCGGAACCGTGAACGATGTTCTCGTCAATGCTCGTGGCAAGATCCGCGCGAATGGTTCCCTTGTCCGCCTTCTTCGGATCCGTGGCGCCCATCACCTCGCGATTTTTCGCAATGGCGTTCTCGCCTTCCAGCACTTGCACCATTACGGGACCCGAGGTCATGAAGCGAACCAGGTCCTTGAAGAACGGCCGCTCGCGATGCACCGCGTAGAAACCCTCCGCCTCGGTTTGCGATAGCCGCATCATGCGGGCTGCCACCACTTTCAAACCCGCTTGTTCAAATCGACGATAAACCTCGCCGATCAGGTTACGGCCAACGCCGTCTGGCTTGACGATTGATAGGGTTCGCTCGATGGACATTTAAACCTCGCTAATGGACAGAGATCAGCCGTCAGGACGGGGCTGACAAAGACCGCGAAGTGTACTGGAGAGGGGCCGCTCAAGCAATCGCGATGAGGGCCGAAGTCACTGTATTACTTGGAAAAACCGACTCGGGTGCCTCGTCTATACGTTGAAGCTCTCGCCGCAACCGCATTCGCCCTTGGCCTTGGGGTTTTGGAACTTAAAGGCCTCATTGAGGCCCTGTTTAACGAAATCGACCAGGGTCCCATCGATCAGGGGCAGACTTTGAGGGTCCACCACGACCTTGACGCCTCGCGCTTCGAAAACGGCGTCTTCTGGGTTGATTTGATCGGCGTAATTCACCACGTAGGCGAAGCCCGAACAACCTGTTTTCTTGATTCCAACTCGCAAACCGACGCCAATACCGCGTTGCGCCAAGTGAGTCTTTACCCGATTGGCCGCCGATTCCGTCAGTAGTATTGCCATGCTGCGCTGTACCTCACAAAGTTCAGCTAGAGGACCATAGATAACATGCCAACGCCCCGTCCGTACGGAACCAAAGCGCGTTTTTTATTAATCCTCGTTCACCTAACTATGTGGGTACTCTGGCGATAGTCAATGGCCGGGATGACGGCGGCAAGCCACGCATCTTCGATGATCAGCAGGCGCCCCATTTTCTCGACCGGCACGGCGAATCGGTCACGCAGCACGTGCACGCTCTGCGGAAGCTGCGGCACAACATGCCCCCTCACTGCTTGCTCGGCCAGCCACGCCGCCACGGCGATGGTGTGCGGACAAGCAAACGCCAAAAACTTCGCGGCCGAGACCATTCCCGCTTTGATTTGCAAATCGAATTGCACCCACGTGCCATGGGCGCGGTTCCCCGCTGCGCCGCGAAAGACTCCAGGGCCCGTAAGCTCGCCCGCATTTGCAGCCGACTCGAAATAGTGACGCGTCAATTCGTTGTAATTCATCCGACTGGCGTGGCGCCCGCAACTTTGCGAAGCCGGCCCACCTCCCGCGTCAAGGTCGCTATCGCGACGTCGATGTCCGCCTCGCTGGTGGTGCGCCCAAAGCCGAAACGCAGGCTGCTTTCGCTCAAGCGCTCGCTGCGCCCCAAGGCGCGCAAGACATACGAGGGCTCGGCGAGGGCCGATGTGCACGCCGATCCGGTCGACACGGCCAGGTGCGGTCGTATCGCCGCAATCAAGCTCTCGCCTTCGACGCCCTCAAACGACACATTGAGCAGGTGCGGCACAGAACGCGTGGCGCTGCCATTGCGCAATACGCCGCCCAGTGCCTCAAGTCCCTGCCATAGGCGCTGCTGAAGATGCGCGACTCGCGCGGTCTCCACCGAGGAGATCTTCGCAGCGATCTCGAATGCCAGACCCATGCCGACCACTTGGTGGGTCGCCAAGGTCCCCGCCCGTAAAGCCCGCTCCTGGCCGCCGCCGAACTGCAGGGCGGTGAGCTGCACACGTCCTCGGCCGCCTGAGTCGCCCCGCTGCGAGATCACGAGAGCGCCCACTCCTTTGGGTCCGTACACCTTGTGCGCCGAGAGCGACATGAGGTCGGCGCCGAGACTGGCAAAATGCACCGGGCATTTTCCGACGCTTTGCGCCGCATCGACATGCAACCAAGCGCCGCCGTGCCGCGCACATATCGCACCGATCGCGGCAATGTTTTGTACCACTCCGATTTCGTTGTTGACGTGCATGAGTGACACCAACACCGTGTCCGGACGCAGTGCTGCGGCAACTTGCGCAGGATCGAGCAGGCCTTGTTTATCGGGAACCAGGTAGGCAACCTCCCAGCCGCGGCGCTCCAACTCGCGACAGGGATCGAGCACCGCCTTGTGCTCGGTTCGCGCCGTGACGATGTGGCGGCCGCGCTCGCGGTAGTACTGGGAAATGCCGAAGATCGCCAGGTTGTTCGCTTCCGTCGCGCCCGATGTGAAGATGACTTCCGCGGCGCCGGCGCCCACCGCCGCCGCAACCTGCGTCCGCGCCGATTCGACCAGGGCGCCGGCGACATCGCCATAGCCGTGGCTCGACGATGCGGGATTGCCGTACTCAGTCTGGGAACTTAAGACTTCGGCCATGCGCGCCGCGACGCGCACATCGACGGGCGTGGTAGCGGCATGATCCAAATATACCGGCACGCGCACTGCGCTCATTTGCGCGAGCGTTGCGCCGACTGGCCACGCCTGCCCTGCACGGCACTCAAAATTCCGCGCAGGATGTTGAGCTCATTGCGATCGAGTTGCGCACGGTTGAACAGGCGCCGCAACCGCTCCATCAAGTGCCCGGTCCGATCCTCAAAATCGATTTCATTCAGGACCTCGTGCAGGTGCGCATAAAAGTGCTCCACGTCTCCGGACGGGGCCAGCGCCATTTCCAATTGCGTGTGCGATTGCGGCTGTTCTCGCGCCATGAAAATCTCATATGCCGTCAACTGCACCGACATCGCGAGATTCAATGAACAATATTCCGGATTGGCGGGAATGCGCACCAGCACATTACACAGGTTCAAATCCTCGGTTGCCAGTCCATAGCGCTCCGAGCCGAACAACAACGCGGCGCGATTTTCCTGCCCCAATGCGACGATGCGCCCGGCGACGTCGCGGGGCGTGGTGAACTCCCAATAGTACGAGCGCGGCCGCGAGGTGGTGCCGGCAATGAAGGCACAGTCCGCGACTGCCTGCTCGACGCTCTCCACGACTCGGGCGCCGGCCAAAATGTCATCCGCGCCTGCCGCCAGTGCGGTGGATTCCGCATGTGGAAATGAGCGCGGCCGCACCAGAACCAGATCCGAAAGCGCCATGTTCTTCATGGCGCGCGCCACCGAGCCGATGTTTCCCGGGTGGCTGGGATCGATGAGTACTACGCGAACCAAGGTGGTCATAGATGATATTCTAGCGCCCCAATATGCAACCCCTGCTCAATATCGCAATGCGCGCCGCGCGGCGCGCCGGCGATCTAATCGTTAAAAGCCTGTCGCGCCTCGATTCGCTGAAGATCGACACCAAAGGCCGGAATGATTTCGTCACGGATATCGACCGCAAGGCCGAAGCTGACATCATTGCGACCATTCGTCGCAGCTACCCGCAGCACGCCGTTTTGGCCGAGGAATCAGGCCGCAGCGGCGAGAATGAATTCGTCTGGATCATTGATCCGCTCGATGGCACCACCAATTTCCTGCATGGATTCCCCACCTTCGCAGTCTCAATCGCGCTGGAACACAAGGGGCGCCTGCAGCACGCCGTGGTGTATGACCCGATGCGCCAGGAATTCTTTACCGCCTCGCGCGGCGACGGTGCGCAACTGGAAGGCAAGAAAATCCGCGTCAGCAGCCAGCGTACCTTGGAAGGCGCACTGATCGGCACCGGATACCCGTTTCGCGCGGGTGTTAGCTATGTCGATGAGTACCTGGCGATGCTCAAGGTGGTGATGTCGACCGCCGCGGGCATTCGCCGGCCGGGCGCCGCATCCTTGGATCTGGCCTACGTGGCCGCGGGAAGAATCGACGGCTTCTGGGAATTCGGGCTATCGCCCTGGGATACCGCCGCCGGCACCTTGCTCATCCAAGAGGCCGGCGGCCGCGTCGGCACCGCCACCGGCGCCGAGTATGCGCTTGGCGCCAACATCGTCGCCGGCAACCCCAAGGTCTATCAGGCGCTGCTCGATGTCATCGGACCCTTGACGCCGGCTTCACTTCGCGTCTGAGGGTTCCACGTAGTCCGGGTGCAGGGTGCTGCGCTTACGGCCATAGGTGGCATAGAACACCAAACCCAGCGCCGCCCAGCCGAAGAACACCATCTTGGCGAAGAACGACAGCAGCAAAAACAATGCCAGACAACCGATCAGCGCCAGAGGGCCCACGAGCCAGATGGCCGGGGTTCGAAACGGCCGTTTTCGGTCACGCTGAGTGCGCCGTAAGATCATGACGCCCATCGCCACCGAGAAAAATGCAGCCAAGGTGCCGCCGTTGGACGTGTCGGCGAGATTGCCGACCGGAAAAAACGCGGCGGCGCACATCACCACCGTGCCGGTGATCAGCGTCACCACATGAGGTGTGTGGAATCGAGGATGAATTTTCGTCAGGACGTCCGGCAACAGACGATCGCGCGCCATGCTGAAGAAAACGCGCGTCTGACCGAACATCATCATCAGAATCACCGATGGCAAGGCGAGGAAGGCCGCCAAACCGATGAGCCGTGAAGTTTTCGGCCAGCCGATTTCCCGCAGCACATGCGCCAGCGGCTCATCGCTGCAGACCAGCGTCGAGAGTTTGGCCTGGTCAATGCAGGCTTTCAGCATGTCCGGACCGCCGGGGTCGATGCCATGGCCCGCCGCGTCCAGCACCGGCTGCGCGCCGATCGAGCCGATCGCGCCGCTCGCCACTAGCAGGTAGAAAATCGTGCAAATTATCAGGCTGCCGATCAGGCCGATCGGCATGTTGCGTTGGGGATTTCTCGTCTCTTCCGCGGCGGTCGACACCGCGTCGAAGCCGACATACGCAAAGAATATCGAAGCCGCTGCGCCGCCGACGCCGAGCCAACCCAAGGGTGCGAACGGTTCGAAATTTTCCGTCTTGATGACGGGCAGCGCCAGCGCGCAGAACAGCACCAAGGCCGCAACCTTGATGCAAACCAATACCGCATTCACGGTCGCGCTCTCGCGCGTTCCGAGCGCCAGCAGCGTGGTGACGAGCGCCGCAATGAACATGGCGGGCACATTGATGAAGCCGCCCGCGAAGTAGCCCTTGGACAAGTACAACGGGATATGAATATCGAAGCTATGCGCTATCAGCGGCACGAAGTAATTCGACCAACCCACCGAGACGGCGCTCGCCGCGATGGTGTATTCGAGGATGAGCGCCCAGCCCACGATCCATGCGATCAGCTCGCCCAAGACCGCATAAGAGTAGGTATAGGCAGAACCGGATACCGGCACCATCGCCGCCAGTTCGGCGTAACACAAGGCGGTGACCGCGCACACGAAACCGGCTATGACGAAGGAGGCCATCATTCCTGGGCCGGCCTTTTGCGCCGCCTCGGCCGTCAAGACGAAAATACCGGTGCCGATAATGGCGCCGACCCCAAGCATCGTGAGCTGGAAGGCGCCGAGCGAGCGGGGCAGGGATCGTTTCTCGGCACTCGCCAAAATTGCGTCAAGCGGTTTGATGCGCCAATTCATGTCATCTCCCGTTTTGAATACTGCGCGGACTGTAGCGGCTTTCCTACGCCGCTAGCAAACTATTGCTTAATGCGTCTGCGCAATCTTATGTTTATCCATTCCACGGCCGCCGCGAACGCCATCGCAAAATACAAGTAGCCCTGCGGTATATCCAGCTCCAAAGAGTCGGCGATCAGCGCGGCGCCGACCAGGACTAAAAACGCCAACGCCAATACCTTGATCGTCGGATAGCGGTCGATGAAGCGGCTGACGGCCGAGGACACCACCATCATCACCAGCACCGAGATCACGATTGCAGCCACCATGACCTCGATGTGCTTCGCCAGCCCCACCGCGGTGAACACCGAATCGAGCGAAAACACGATGTCGATGATGCCGATTTGAATGATGATCATCAGAAAGCTGTTCATCACGCCGGGCTTGCGGGCCCGCACTTTGCCTTTGAGCATGTCACGAAGTTCCATGACGGTTTTCACGATCAGGAACAGGCCGCCGGCGAACAGAATCAGGTCGCGGCCGGAAACATCCGTGCCGAGCGCCCGAAACAAGGGATCGCGCAGCGTTGCCAACCAGGTAATGGAAAAGAGCAATGCAATGCGCGTGAACATCGCGAATCCCAGGCCAAGGATGCGCGCACTGCCGCGTTGCGCCTTCGGCAGCCGTTCTACGAGCACTGACAGGAAAATGATGTTATCGATGCCGAGGACGATCTCGAGCACAACGAGCGTCAGGAATGACACCCAAACTTGCGGATCGGCGAGCAGATCCATCAGGCTCACGGGCGACACTCCGACAGGCTGCTAGGGCAGGCCGTCGATTTCTTCCGGTTTAGTCGCCTTGCGCTCGAGCAAATCATCGACCCGCAATCCCAAGTCGAGTGACAACGCGGCGGAAATGTAGATCGAAGAATACGTGCCGGCGACGATGCCGATGACCAAGGCAGCCGAAAATCCGCGCAAGGTCTCGCCGCCGAATATCAGCAGCGCCACGACCACCAACAATGTCACGAGCTTGGTCATCAAGGTTCGCGACAAGGTTTGATTGATCGATTCATCGATGACCTGCGCGATCGAGAGTTTGCGCGAGCTGCGGGCGCGCTCGCGAATTCGGTCGAACACAATCACGGTGTCGTTCAGCGAATAGCCGATCACCGCCAGAACAGCCGAAATGGCGGTCAGATCGAAGGTCATTTGCGTCAGTGCGAAAAATCCCACGACGCAGATTGGGTCGTGCAATACCGCAAAAATCGCGCCCAACGCGAGTTTCGGGGTGAAGCGGAACAGGACGTAAATCAAGATCAGTGCCAAGGTCGCGGCCATGGCCACGCCGCCCTTGATGAATAGCTCCTGGCCGACTTGCGGACCGACGACTTCGGTACGTTGCAGCTTCACACCGGCGTCGATCTTGCCGAAAATCTCCGAAATGCGGGCGCCGATCTGATCGCCCTTCGCGTTCGGATCCGGCGGCAGGCGCACCAGGATGTCGCGCGAACTGCCGAAGGCCTGCACTTGGGCGCCTGCGACGCCGGCAGTTGCCAGCGCTGAGCGCAGCGCTTCGATATTCGGCGCCTGCGGGAAATTCGTTTCCACCACGACACCGCCGGTGAAGTCGACGCCCAAATTCAGGCCCCGAATCAACACCAAGGCCAGCGAGGCGACAATCAAAAAGGCCGACAATCCGTACCACACCTTGCGGGTGTGCATGAACGGGAAGCGGGTGACCTTGTGAAAAAATTCCATGGCTGATCCTCTAGATCGACAGGCGTTCGAGCTTGCGCTTGCCGCCGTAAATGACCTGCACCAACGCATGGCTGCCCATCACCGCGGTGAATAGCGAGGTGAAAATTCCGAGTACCAGCACCACGGCAAAGCCGCGGATGGCGCCGGCGCCGAAGGACCACAGCACCACGCCGGCAATCAAGGCCGTCACGTTCGAATCGCCGATCGCCGACCAGGCGCGCTCAAACCCCGCCGCGATGGCCGCGCGCGGCGTCACCCCGTTGCGCAGCTCTTCACGGATACGCTCGTAGATCAGGATGTTGGCGTCCACTGCCATGCCCACCGTCAGCACCACGGCCGCAATGCCGGGCAAGGTCAGCGCCGCGCCGAACCAGGACAGCAAAGCCGTGAGCAGTATCACGTTGGCCGCCAGCGTGATGTCGGCGATCACACCGAAGACCTTGTAGTAGATCCCCATGAACAAGAAGGCGGCCGCCATGCCGAATATCATCGCCTTGATGCCCTTGTTGATGTTGTCCTGACCCAAGCTCGGTCCGATCGCGCGCTCTTCCACCGGGGTGAGCGGCGCCGCCAGTCCGCCGGCGCGCAGCAGCAGGGCGAGCTCGCGGCCTTCGATCGGATTGACGCCCGTAATCGAGAAGTTATTGCTGAACACGCCGCGGATGGTTGCGCGGTTGATGACTTCTTCGGTGGTGCGGTCGACTTCCACACCCTGTGCATTTTTTTCGCGCGAGCGATCGATGAAGACCACGGCCATCAAGTGGCCGATATTCTCCTGGGTGTTCTTCAGCATCTTCGCCGCGCCGCGGCTGTCCAGGCCGACCGACACCGCCGGTCCGTCCTGCGAATTCGGCTGGAACGTCGCGTCGGTCAGCTGGTCGCCCGTGACCACGACGTCGCGCTTCAACAGCACCGGCTGCTTATCGCGCGTGTAGAACAGCTTCGAGCCCAAGGGTACGCGTCCGGTGGACGCCGCCTCGAGCGGATTGTTGGTCTCATCGACCATGCGAAATTCCAGGGTCGCCGTTTTGCCGAGAATCTTTTTGACCTCGGCAGAGTTTTGCAGTCCGGGCAGCTGGATGGCGATCCGGTCGACGCCCTCTTGGGCAACTTGCGGCTCGGACACGGCCAGTTCCGGGCTGTTGAGGCGATTGCGCAGGATGACGATGTTTTGCTGAACGGCATAATTCTGCCGTTCCTTGATCTCCTGCGGCGTCAGCTGTAATTCCAGCGCAGGCGATCCGTTCACCGTGACGTCCGTGAAATTCAAATTGCGGCTGTCGGCGAGGATCGCGGCCTTGCCCTTCGTGAAACTGTCCGCGTCGCGAAACAGAACGCGCACTCGATTGGCGGGGTAGTCGACGGCGACGTCCTGATAAGCGACCTTGGCATTGCGCAACGATGAGCGAAAGTCCTGCTCATGACGATCGAGCAACTGCTTCACCGCACCCTGAACGTCGACTTGATAGACCAAGTACACGCCTCCGCGAAGATCCAGGCCCAGCTTGACCGGGCTCAACCCCATGCCGTGCATCCAAGAAGGTACGCGTGAGGCCTGCGAGAGCGCGATCGTGAATTGATTGGGGCGCGCCTCTGTAATGAGATCGCGGGCCTTCAACTGATCCGTGGTGCTGCTGAAACGCAGCGTCAATCGACCCTGCTCCAAAAACACGCCCGAAGGAGTGACGCCCTTATCCTTGAGCAATTGAACTACCGCCGTGCTGTCGGCATCGGTCACCGCCGCGCGATCAGCCGCCAACTGAAGCGCGCTCTCCTCGCCAAACACATTGGGCAGCGCCAGGAAGATCCCGATGAGCATCACGACCGCCACCAGGACGATCTTCCAGCGCGGATAGCCGATCATGCGCTCTTGACCGTGCCCTTCGGCAGTACCTGCGCGACCTGGAATTTCTGCAACTTGACGTTCACACCGTCGGCGATTTCCACGCTCAAGAATTGCTCGCCCACCTCGGTCACCTTGCCGAGTATTCCGCCGGTGGTGGCAATCTCATCGCCCACCGCGACCTTGGAAAGCATCTCCCGCTGCTCCTTGGCACGCTTGCTCTGCGGCCTGATGAGCAGGAAATAGAACACCACCAAGAGCAGCGCGGGCAGCGCCAACGTGCTGATCAGACTGGGGCTGCCGGGAGCGCCGCCGGCGGCCTGCGCGTATGCCGAATTAATGAGGAAATTCATAATGTTATACTCTTTTCGAGGGGCGGACGCCGCTGCACAAAGCGGCGTAGTATACAGCAGGCCGGCGCAAACTTAACCCAAAGGCTCAAGCCCTGAGGGCGTAGAACTCTCGCACGTAGCCCTCGAATGTTCCCGCCGCGATCGCGGCTCGAATTTCTCGCATCAGGCGCTGATAGAAGAACAGGTTGTGGACCGTGTTGAGGTGCGAGCCGAGGATCTCGCCGCACTTGTCCAAATGACGCAAATAACTGCGGCTGTAGTTAAGGCAGGTGTAGCAGCCGCATCCCTCCTCAATGGGCGCCGTGTCTTGGTTGTGCGCCGCATTTCGGATGTTGATGACACCCTGTCGGGTGAACAAATGCGCATTGCGCGCGTGGCGGGTCGGCATCACGCAATCGAACATGTCGATACCGCGGCGCACCGCTTCGAGGATGTCTTCAGGCCGCCCCACGCCCATGAGGTAACGAGGCTTATGATCCGGCATTCGCGGCATGAGCTGCTCGAGCACCTGTTCCCGCTCTGCTTGCGTTTCGCCGACCGCGAGGCCGCCAATGGCGAGCCCCGCGAATCCAATCTCCTCCAGGGCCGCGAGCGATTCGAGCCGCAATCCGGCATAGACGCCGCCCTGAACGATCCCGAACAGCGTTCCCGGAGGCTCGCTGCCGTAGTACTCGTGAAAACCCCTCGATGCCCAGCGCATCGACAATTCCATCGAGGCGCGCGCCTGCTCTTCCGTCGCCGGATAGGGAGTGCACTCATCGAAACTCATGGCCACATCGGAGCCCAGTACGCGCTGAATGCGCATGGACTCTTCAGGGGATAGAAATACCGCAGCGCCATCGACGGGGGATCGGAAATGCGCACCCTCCTCCGTGATTTTGCGCATCTCCGCCAGGCTCCACACTTGAAATCCACCCGAGTCGGTCAGAATGGGCCGCCGCCAGTGCATGAAGCGATGCAGCCCTTGATGGGCCTGAATCACCTCGAGTCCCGGCCTCAAGTACAAATGAAACGTGTTGCCGAGAACGATTTCCGCGCCAATGGCCTCGAGATCTTCCGGCGTCATCGCCTTGACGGTTCCATAGGTGCCGACCGGCATGAATGCCGGCGTCTCGACCGTGCCGCGCGCGAATGTCAGGCGGCCGCGACGGGCCGCGCCGTCCTGTGCGAGCAAAGTGAACTGCATCGTGCTCATGCGAGCCTGCTCGCGCTGCGCGACGGCGTGAGAAACATTGCATCGCCGTAGCTGAAAAATCGGTAGCGGGCGCGCACAGCGTGCGCATACGCGGCCAGCAAAGCCTCGCGCCCGGCAAAGGCCGAGCACAGCATCAGCAGCGTCGATTCCGGCAAGTGGAAATTGGTGATCATGGCGTCGACCGCGCGAAAGCGGTGGCCGGGTTTGATGAATATGCGTGTGCTGCCCATGTAGGGCTCCATTCGATCCTCAGCTGGTGCGGCGGCGGCAGCCGTCTCCAAGCTTCTGACCACAGTTGTGCCAACCGCTATCACCCGTCCGCCCGCGGCCCGCGCCGCACGAATGGCCGCACACGTGCGCAACGGCACTTCCAAGTATTCCGAGTGCATCTGGTGTTTATCGATGTCATCGCTGCGCATCGGCGCGAACGTACCCGCGCCGACGTGCAGGGTCACGAACGCATGTCCAACCCGCCGGTTTCGCAGGTCCGCAAAAATGGCCTCATCGAAATGCAGTCCGGCCGTCGGCGCCGCCACCGCGCCGGGCGAGCGCGCGTAGACGGTCTGGTAGCGCTCGCGGTCCGAGTGCTCTGCGCTGCGATCGATATAGGGCGGCAGAGGGATTTGTCCATGCATTTGAAAGAACTCGAGCACATTGCAGGAAAACTTCAGCACAAACAGCTCATCCTCCCGGCCGAGCATGAGTGCGCTTTGTTCGGCATCGAGCTTCACGGTGGCGCCCTCTCTCAAGCCTTTGCTGGCTCGAACATGAACCAACGCGGTATCTGCCGTCAGTGCGCGTTCCAGCAGCAATTCGACCCGGCCGCCGCTGTCCTTGACGCCGAAGGCCCGCGCCGGAATCACCCGAGTGTCGTTGAAAACCAGAAGGTCCTTATGCTCGAGCAAGGCCGGAAAATCACGAAACTGCCGGTCCGCGAACGCGCCTGTAGGACCATCGAGGGTCAATAAACGGCTCGCGGAACGGACTTCGGTCGGCCTTTGTGCAATGAGTTCCTTGGGCAATTCGAAGTGAAAGTCCGTGCGCAGCATGATCGTAAGGATTCTACCAAGAGCGGCAATCGCATATACTGCGCGGCCTGGCATGCCCGAATGGCGGAACTGGTAGACGCGCCGGACTCAAAATCCGGTGGTGGTGACACCGTGTGGGTTCGATTCCCTCTTCGGGCACCAGACTTTTTTAGAGTGTAAATCTTGAATTTCTGCAGCAATTGCGGCTCACCAGTCGAATCCAAGATCCCCACCGGGGATCACTTGCCGCGCTTTGTATGTACCAGTTGCAATATGGTGCATTACAAAAATCCGCTGCTGGTTCTGGGCTGCGTGCCCGAATGGCAGAACAAGATCCTGTTGTGCCGCCGAGCCATCGAGCCGCGCCTCGGATTTTGGACGGTGCCGGCAGGATTCATGGAGAACGGCGAAACCATGCAGCAGGCGGCAGCGCGCGAGTGTCGGGAAGAAGCGCTCGCGGAGGTGGAAGTAGGTTCGCTGCTCGCGGTTGTCAATGTGACGCGGGCCAACCAAGTGCACGTGATGTTTCGGGCGAAACTGCTCGAACCGAAATTCGCGGCGGGGCTTGAGAGTCTGGAAGTCGCCCTATATGAAGAAGCTCAGATCCCCTGGAGCGAATTGGCCTTTGCCAGCGGTGAATATACGTTGCGGCAATTCTTCGCCGACCGCAGCGCGGGCCGCGAGGATCATCATTTCACCGAATTGAAAAGTCGCTCCACCCCGTGAATCGTAAAGGCGCCGCCGCCGGCGGATTCGGCGGCTGTGGCAGAATAGGGTTCGTAATTAACCGCGTAAGAGAAGGGTAAGTCATGGCGTTCGTGGTCACCGAAAGCTGCATCAAGTGCAAGTACATGGACTGTGTCGAGGTTTGTCCCGTCGACTGTTTCCACGAGGGCCCGAACTTTCTGGTCATCGATCCTGACGAATGCATCGATTGCACGCTGTGCGAGCCCGAGTGCCCGGTCGAGGCCATCTACTCCGAGGAAGAGATACCAACAGGTCAGGAAAACTTCAAGGAGCTCAACGCCGAGCTTGCGAAGAAATGGCCGGTCATCAGTGAAAAGAAGGATGCGCCCCCGGATGCCAAGCAGTGGGAAGGCGTGAAGGACAAGGTCAAGTTGTTGGAGCGCTGAGCCGGCGATCGGCAATTAGAACCGGTGGATGGGCGTGATGAAGTTCATTGTGAAATCACCATTCTTCACTCTCTCCTCAGCGGCCCTTTTACTCAGCGCATCGATGGTTCTCGCGGATTCCGCGCCGATCTCCGGCATTCAATCCGCCGACATGGACAAGACGGTGCGTCCGCAGGACGACCTTTTCCGGTTTGCCAACGGTACCTGGCTCCGAGGCGTACCCATTCCGCCGGATCGCGCCTCTTACGGTGTCGATTCCATGATGACCGAGCACTCTCTGCTCCAGCAGCGCGATCTGATCGAGGCTGCGCAGATTTCCGTCGATCCCGAGGCACGCAAAGTCAGCGACCTCTATTCGAGCTACATGAACGAGGCGCAAGTCGAGCGGCTCGGCAGCAAACCATTGCGCGCTGAACTGCAGCTCGCCGCGGGCATCAAGCGCGCGAGCGACATCGGGCAGTTGATGGGCCACCTCGATCGTATCGGCATTGCCTCGCCGCTCGCCACTGCCATTCGGCCGGATTCGAAACACTCCGCCCAATATGCGTTCTGGATTACGCAAAGCGGTTTGGGTTTGCCCGACCGCGACTACTATTTGAGCGACGAGGTGCGGCTGGTCGAATTTCGCGCCAAGTACCGCCAACACGTCGAGAAGATGCTGCATTTGTTGGGCGACGGTGCTCCGGGAAAAGAGGCCGATGAAATCGTCGCCCTCGAGACGGCCATTGCCAAGCTGCAGTGGACTAGGGTGGCGAATCGCGACGCGCAGAGGACCTACAACCCGAAAACCTTGGCGCAACTTGCAAAGGAAGCGCCGGCGATCGATTGGAATGGCTACCTCACCCAGGCCGGTCTCACCAGCGCCTTGCCGACGTTGGTGATACGTCAGCCCGATTACCTGCAGGGTTTGTCCAACTTGATTGAAGCCACTCCCATGGAGATTTGGAGCGCGTACTTTCGATACCGAGTGCTCTCCAGCCGCGCGCCGTTTCTGCCGCGCGCCTTTGTCGAGGAAGACTTCGCTTTTAATCAGGGTGTTCTGCAAGGGACACAGCAACCTCCGGATCGCTGGAAGCGCGGAACGCAGCTCGTCGACCGGTTGGTCGGCGAGGCCTCGGGGAAACTGTACGTCGCGATGTACTTTCCTCCGGCGACCAAGGCGCGCATTGATGAGCTGGTGCAAAATCTCCTCAAGGCCTACGCGGTCAGTATCGAGCAATTGCCGTGGATGAGCGCGGGCACCAAAGTGGAAGCGCAGGCCAAGCTGCGCAAGATCAACGTAAAAATCGGCTATCCGGATCACTGGCGCGACTACAGCGCGCTGAAGATTTTGGCCGACGATCTGCTCGGCAATGTTAGACGTGCGCAGGAATTCGAGAGGAACCGCAAGCTGGCTCAGTTGGGCGGTCCGGTTGACCGCGCCGAGTGGAACATGACGGCGCCGACCGTCAACGCCTATTACAACCCCTCGGTGAACGAAATCGTCTTCCCTGCCGGTATCCTGCAACCGCCTGCATTCGATCCTGCCGCAGATGACGCCTTTAACTACGGTTCAGCCGGCGCAACCATCGGCCACGAAATCAGCCACGGCTTTGATGATCAGGGCAGCCAATACGACAGCGATGGCAATCTTCGCGACTGGTGGACGCCTGAGGATCACGCCAAATTCAAGGCTAAGACCGAATTGCTCATCAAGGAGTATGACGCCTTCGAGCCGGTCCCCGGCTTCCATGTCAATGGCGCGCTGACCTTGGGCGAAAACATCGCCGACATTGCCGGCATCGAAATTGCGTACAAGGCGTACCTGGCATCGCTCAACGGCCGGACGCCGCCGTTCATCGATGGCATGACCGCGGAGCAACGCTTCTACATAGGCTTCGCACAAAGCTGGATGGGCAAGCGGCGCGATGAGAGCACCATCGCCCAGGTCAAATCAGATCCGCATTCGCCCGAGAAATACCGCGCCAACGGTGTGGTTGTCCACATGCCGAGTTTCTACAGCGCGTTTTCGGTCAAGCCCGGCGATAAAATGTATCGGGCGCCGGAAGATCGCGTGACGCTCTGGTAGCCGGCATCCATTCCCAACGATGGCGCATCAGTTCAAGCGCCGCGCGATCACCTCAGCGCTTCGCCACCTGAAACTCTTTGAGCTGATCCAAAAGTTCGCGCGGCTCCATGTAGCCGGAAATATAATCGCCGCTCTCCGTGATGATTGCCGGCGTGCCGCGAACCCCGATGTTTTCGCCGAGCTCGTATTCACGCTTCACGGGGGTTGGCGCGCAAATCTTGTTCATGTCCAGCGTTGCGCCGGCCTTCGCCCGCGTGAGGGCTTCGTTGCGGTTGGGCGAACACCAGACCACCTCGGCCTTCTTCCAACTCTCTGTGCCCGGACCGGTTCGCGGAAAGAACATATAGCGAACGCGGATTCCTAAGCGATTGATCTCCGCGATCTGGCTGTGCAATTTGCGGCAATACGCGCAATCGACGTCGGTAAACACCGTGATGGTGTATTTCGGATTCGGTGGCGAGAAGATCAACATCTCGGATTCCGGAACGGAATTGATCAACGCGACCCGCGCGTGTGTGCGCAGCGCCTCGGTCAGGTTATCGCGCGACTTCATGTCGTACAGATTGCCGTCGATGAAATATTTGCCGTCAGCAGTCAGGTAACTGATCTCGGCGCCTTGCGTGAATTCGTAAATGCCGGCGATAGGCGACGGCCTTAAGTCTTCGAGCTTGGATCCCGCCGGCAACAGCTTGAGCAATGCGACGCGCGGATCTGCGCCAGATGCGGCAGCGGCCGGCGCACCGGCAGCCGGCTGTTCGGCCGGAGTTTGGGCTTGGGCGGGAGCCGCGGCTGCGCGCACGTTCGAAGCGGCGGCGCAAAACAGCAAGGTTAAAACAGCGGCATATCGCAGCATGCTAAAGCTCCACGGGACTTATCTGATATGACCTCTTAAGAGCAAAGAGGTTCAGCCGAATTCTACCAGACCAAGGCCTTGGGCTTGAAATCAGCCGCGTGGATGATGCTGGGAGTGCAGGTCCTTGAGACGTTCACGCGCGACGTGAGTGTAGATCTGGGTTGTCGACAGATCGCTATGACCCAGCAGCATTTGAACCACTCGCAGATCCGCGCCGTGGTTCAACAGATGTGTTGCGAAGGCATGGCGCAAGGTGTGCGGAGACAATTCTTTCTCGACGCCGGCCTTCTTGGAATAGCGCTTGATGATGTGCCAAAACGCCTGGCGCGTCATGCGATCGCCGCGGCGCGTGGGGAACAGATAGTCCGTCTGGCGTTCCAATAGAATTTCAACGCGCGGCCCCTGCATGAACTGCTGCAGCCACTTCACGGCTTCCTCGCCCAACGGGATCAAGCGCTCGCGGTTGCCTTTGCCGACAACGCGCATCACGCCTTGATTCAAATTCACTTGATTGTGCTTGAGGCTCACGAGTTCGGAGACCCGCAGACCCGTAGCGTAGAGCACTTCGAGCATGGTGCGATCGCGATGCCCCAACGGGTCCGACACGGTCGGTGCCTCCAGCAGTGAATCCACCTCGGCTTCGGTCAGCGATTTCGGCAGCGAGCGGCCGATTTTCGGCATCGCGATCTGCGCCGTCGGATCCACTGAAATCAATCCCTCGCGCATCATGAAGCGGAAGAATCGGCGGAAACTCGACAACTGCCGGGCCGTTGATCGCGGCCGGGATCCACCCTCGACTCGGGCGGCGATGAACCCCAACAATTCGATGCGCGTAGCTTTGAGCAGCGCGCTGTCGCGCTCTTCGAGCCATCGCGCCAGGGCGGTCAGGTCGGCGCGGTACGCCGCCAACGTATTGGCAGAAAGACCGCGTTCCATCCACACCGCATCCAGGAAGCGTTGCAGGGCCGGATCCGCCGCCTCACGCACGGCAGGTACCGCTGCGCCCGAGGTGCGTGTATAAACCGTCCGCTTAAGAGCCGTCGCCATAGTTTCTCGCGAAGGTTACGCACGAAATAGTGCTGTCCGCGCTTTCAGTCATCAGTATGCGAGGGGTGCTTGAGGGTCGGCGTGACCAGAATCACAGTACGGTTAAGTATTAACATAAGGAGAACCAGATCACAGATGTAAAGCAATCAAGGCCGTCAGCAGTGTTGAAATTGCCTTATCTTGTGTACTGCGTCGTGTCCTTCACGGTCTTGGGATTGGCCGCGCTGGCAATCAATCTGTTTCTTCCCAGCCTGCGCCCGCGCCGCGTCGTGGCTGGGACGGTTGGGCGCATCTTTCTTTGGGTATGCGGCATTCCGTTTAAGGTGGAAGGCCTGGACCGGTTGCCGAAGACACCCTGCGTGGTAGTGGCAAATCATGCCAGCTATATCGATGGCATTGTCATCGCCGCCGCCCTGCCGCCCGATTTTGCGTTTGTCATCAAAAAGGAGATGGTGCGCGTACCCCTCGCCGGTCTCTTGCTGCGTCGCCTGGGCTCGCAATTCGTCGAGCGGTTCGATCGGCACAAGGGCGCGACGGATACTCGACGCGTATTGAAGCTGGCGGCCAGCGGGCAATCCTTGATGTTTTTCCCCGAGGGGACATTCGACGAAATCCGCCAAATCGGCAAGTTCCTCGGCGGCGCATTCACGACCGCGGCGCGGGCAGAGATGCCTGTCGTGGCGGTCGCGATTCACGGCACCCGCGCCGTCATGCCCCCCGGTGGCCTCTCCATACGCCGGTTGCCCATTCGGGTCGAAGTCCTCGCGGTAATGCCCGCCGATGAGGCACGCCTCAGGAGCCGCGAACTCATTGCCCAGGCCGTGGGCGACCCGCTGGCGCCTTGAAGAAGCCCTAGGCGGCTATAATATTGAGTTTGAATCATTACGGACCCAACACAATGAAACCGGATCCTGTCGTTATCTTGAGCGCGCGGCGGACGCCCGTGGGCGCCTTCCAAGGCGCCTTTGCCACGGTCACCGCACCGCAACTCGGCGCCGTCGCCATCAGGGCCGCCGTGGCCGACGCCGGCGTGAAGGCGGCGGAAGTCGACGAGGTAATCATGGGCTGCGTCCTGTCGGCGGGTATCGGCCAGGCCCCCGCCCGCCAAGCGGCCCTGGCCGCCGGACTGCCCACGAGTACGCCCAGCACCACCGTGAACAAAATGTGCGGCTCTGCCATGCGCGCCGTGATGCAGGCGGCGGATCAGATCCTTGCCGGCAATGCCCAAGTTGTCGTGGCGGGCGGCATCGAATCCATGACCAATGCGCCCTATCTGCTCCCCAAAGCGCGCGCGGGCTACCGCATGGGCAACCAGGAGGTGCTGGACCACATGTTCTTCGACGGCCTGCAGAGTCCCTGGGACGGACAACTCATGGGCTGCTTTGCAGAGGCGACGTCGGAGAAATATACGTTTACTCGGCAAGCGCAGGATGAGTTCGCCGCAGAGTCCGTGCGCCGTGCGCTCGCCGCCGTCGAAAAGGGCGATTTCAAAGCCGAAATTGCGCCGGTGACGGCGAAGACGCGTAAGGGTGAAGTCGTCGTGGACAGGGACGAAACACCCTTCACGCTGGATGTCGCCAAGATTCCCACGCTCAAGCCTGCCTTCAAAAAGGACGGCACCGTGACGGCGGCGAGTTCCTCATCCATCTCCGATGGAGCTGCCGCGGTGGTGTTGGCACGCGAGTCATTCGCCACAGCCAAGAACTTGAAACCACTGGCGCGGATTCTTGGTTATACAAGTTTTGCGCGCGAGCCAGAATGGTTCACCTTGGCGCCCGTCGGCGCGATTCAGAAATTGCTCACGCAGCTGAATTGGCAGGCGAAGGACGTCGATCTATACGAAATCAACGAAGCATTTGCCGCCGTGCCGATGGCAGCGATGAAAGATCTGTCTTTGGATCACGCCAAGGTGAACGTGAACGGCGGCGCGTGCGCCCTCGGGCATCCGATCGGCGCGACCGGCGCGCGCATCCTGACCACGTTGCTTTACGCATTGAAGGCTCGCGGCAAAAAGCGCGGCATCGCCAGCCTCTGCATCGGCGGCGGTGAAGCGACGGCCATCGCCGTTGAGCTCATGTGACCAGCGGCTTAGCAGTCACGACCGCGGTTTCCGGCGGCGTCGCGCACATTGCGCTCAACCGTCCGGACAAACGCAACGCGCTCGATCGCGCGACGATCAGCACGCTGGGCGCCGCGCTCGAGCAATGCGCGTCTGATACCGGCGTGCGGATGGTGCAGCTGACGGGAGTCGGCAATGTCTTCTGCGCGGGCGCAGACCTCACCGAGATGCAAGCCCAAGCGCACGCCTCCGAAGCAGAAAACCTGGCGCATGCGAGAGAATTAGCCAAACTTTTGATCGCTCTGGATTCATTTCCGAAGCCAACGCTGGCAAGGGTCAATGGCGACGGCTATGGCGGCGCGCTGGGATTGATTGCCGCTTGCGACATCGTGGTGGCGGTCGAGAGCGCGAAATTCGCCTTTACCGAAGTGCGGCTAGGCATCATCCCGGCTGTCGTTTCTCCGTTTGTGCTGGGCAAGATCGGTGAAGGCGCGGCGTTGCGCTACTTTCTGACCGCGGAAACGATGAGTGCCGCGACCTTGAAACAGATTGGCTTGGTGCATGAAACAGTGCCGGCCGAAGCGCTCGATGCGGCCTGTGGTGGCATCGTCGATGCCATCTTAAAGGGTGCGCCGGGCGCGCAGTCAGCAGCGAAGGCCCTCATCCGCGACGCTAGAGTGGCTCCCGGCCAACGCGGCGCCGCTGCGATGGACATGGCAAGCCGACTCGCCCATTTGAGGGTGCAAGCGGAAGCCCGAGAAGGATTTGCGGCATTCTTTGCCAAGCGCAAAGCGAGCTGGCGGCAAGACTGACTTTCAAAAAAAGGGGGTGGGCGTCCTTGCCCGTGCCATGCCCAAATCCCTTGGCCATCCTGGAAGACGGCGTCCTTGGCCTGTCAACATGGTAGTCCCCACTCAGTAAGGCGACGTTTCGAGGCAAATACCCTCACGGTTTTGTCCGCCTGGCGAACAACTCCCCGATTAGGGGCGTTTGTGATCTACTAAGCCGCCGATTTTCAGGTGGTTACATCGTTTTAGGTGCCAGTTCGATGAGCGAAGCCCGTGATGTCATGGAATACGAAGTGGCCATCGTGGGGGCCGGCCCAGCTGGTTTGGCCTGCGCGATACGGCTGAAACAGCTCAACCCGATCCTAAATATCTGCGTATTGGAGAAAGCGGCCAGTTTGGGCGCGCATTCCCTGTCAGGCGCCGTCCTAGAGCCCGGGCCTCTCGATGAGTTGTTGCCCGCTTGGCGCGAGAATCCGCCGGACATCTGTGTCCCAGCCACGCGCGATGATTTTCTGTTCATGACGCGCCATAAGCGCTATCGCTCGCCGATCACGCCGCCGCAAATGAACAACCACGGCAATCTAATCGTCTCCCTGGGGCAGCTGGTGGCGATTTTAGGAGCCGAGGCTGAAAAACTTGGCGTCGACGTGTTCCCGGGTTTTGCGGCAGCGGAGGCGCTGTTCGATGCCGCCGGCGCCGTCAAGGGCGTTCGCATCGGCGATATGGGGATCGAAAAGAACGGCGAGCGCGGCCCCAATTTTGCGCTGGGTCCGGAAATTCACGCGAAGATCACCATGCTATGCGAGGGTTGCCGCGGCAGCACCTCCAAGCAGTTGATCGCCCGCTACCATCTCGATGCCGGGAAATCGCCCCAAACCTACGGCCTAGGCTTTAAGGAATTCTGGCAGTTACCGTCCGGTAGAGTGCAGCCCGGCCTCATTCAGCACACCGCGGGATGGCCGCTCGACAACAGCATTTACGGCGGGAGCTTTCTCTATCACCTGAACAAAGATCGAGTCTATGTCGGCTTCGTGGTCGGCCTGGACTATGCGGACCCACGCTTCAAGCCCTTTGAGGCATTCCAGCAATGGAAAAATCATCCGGACATCAAGAGCCTGCTGAAGGGCGGCGAGATCATCGCCGGCGGCGCACGCACCATCATTGAAGGCGGATATCAGTCCATGCCTACGCTGGAAATGCCCGGCGCCATGTTGGTGGGAGATGCCGGCGGCACGCTCAACATGCCGAAGATCAAGGGCATCCACCAGGCGATTCGCTCGGGCGTGACAGCGGCGGCGCACTATGTCGAAACCGGCATGAGCACCGGGTTTGACAAACGTTGGCGCGAGTCCCGTGGCGGCCGCGAGCTATATAAAGTGCGCAATATCCGGCCCGGTTTCCGCCGCGGACTCCTCCTGGGAACGGCAAATTTTGGTTTTGAAACCATCACCATGGGCAAAGCGCCATGGACCTTGGCCAATCATGCCGACGACACGGCACTCAAACGTCTGGATGAATACGTCTCACCCGACCGTGGCTGGAGCGATCGAGAGCTGCCGCCGCGCGATCGCGTCGCTTCGGTATTTTTTGCCGCGACCACGCATGATGAAAATCAACCCGTGCACTTGCACGTGGCCGACACGACTTTGTGCGCGACTCGCTGCATCACCGACTTCGGCAATCCCTGCACCAATTTCTGCCCGGCCAATGTGTACGAAATGATTGCGGACGGCAAAGGCGGCCAAAAACTGCAGATCAATGCGTCAAATTGCGTTCACTGCAAGGCCTGCGACATCAAAGAGCCCTACGCCGGACAAATTACCTGGGTCACGCCGGAAGGCGGCTCCGGCCCAAACTATCAGAGCCTTTAAAAAAGCATCGATTGTCTAAAGAACGTCAGTCGATTGCATCGCGCCTGCGCGAAGAGACCGAGGCCCAAAGGCTCGAAGTTGATCCCTGTCAGCAGGATGCCGCCGCGCGCCTCGATGATTTGAGCGCCCGCCTCGTGGAGCAATCGCAATCCATCAGCCACAAGCTGCGCACGCAGCTGCGGCGTCTGTCGGTGCAGCCGGTCGAGACGCCGCTGCGCGGATTGTACCTGTGGGGCGGCGTCGGCCGGGGCAAGACCATGCTGATGGACTGGTTCTACGATTCGCTTCCGCCGCAGCTCGGCGAGCGCACGCACTTCTATCGCTTCATGCGTCAGATCCACGCGGAACTGCGCAGGATCAAAAGCCGCGCCGATCCGCTCGACACGGTTGCCGAGCGCTTGGCGGCGCGAGTGCACGTGCTGTGCCTGGATGAATTCTTTGTCGCGGACATTGCCGATGCCATGATCCTCGCCGGGCTCTTCGACGGATTGTTCCGACGCGGCGTCACCCTGGTCGCAACCTCGAATATCGAGCCGCAGGAATTATATAAGGACGGCCTGCAACGGCAGCGATTTCTCCCGGCCATCGATCTGATCCTGAGCCACGTGGATGTCCTGCATTTGGACGGCGGCCACGACTACCGATTGCGGCAGCTGGAGCAGGCACCGACCTACCTGGATTCGAATTCACCTGATACCGCGGCGCAGCTCAAGCAGCGCTTCGCCGCGCTTGCCGGCGGCAGCGCGGGTGGGCCCACGACTTTGACAGTGGAGAATCGCCACATTAAAGCCCAGGCCACGGGCCCAGGCATGGTGTGGTTCGAGTTCAAGGACATCTGCGAAGGACCGCGGAGCCAAAATGACTACATCGAGCTAGCGCGTCTCTATCACACCGTGTTCATTTCAAATGTTCCGGAGTTCACGCGCGGCAACGACAACGCTGCGCGGCGCTTCATCATGCTGATTGACGAGTTCTACGACCGCAACGTGAATGTTGTAGTATCGGCCGCCGCCCTTCCCGGATCGCTGTATCACGGCGAGCGATTGCAATTGGAATTTTTACGCGCGGCGAGCCGGCTCGTCGAAATGCAGACGCAGCAATATCTCGCCGGCCAACACCGTCCCTGAAATCGTCGGGGACTGGCATAATTCGCGCCTGACACGGGTTGGCCCTAAGGATCAGGATATGTATCAGGTTTCCTCAGAACAACATCGCAAAATTATTTCAGCGATTTTGCGCAGCCCGGTGCGTCCGCCGAAATCCATGCGCGGCTTGGACTGGCGGCGGTTTCTGCAGACTTACTTTGCCAATGTAGACGCGAAGGACCTCGCCGATCGCGATCCAAAGGATCTGGCCGGCGCAGCCCTCTCGCACCTCATGTTCGCCAAGCAGCGGGGCCGGGCCGCGCTCGTGAGGGTATTCAACCCCACATTGCGCGAGCATGGTTTCGTCTCGCCGCACACCATCATCGACGTCGTGAACGACGACATGCCGTTTCTGGTGGATTCCGTCAGCCTCGCATTGACTGAGCGTGCGCTCACACTGCATTTTCTCGCACATCCGATTTTCTCGGTCACACGCGATCGCGCCGGCGATTTGCGCACACTACAAGAGCGCACCGAGCCTCTCGAAAGCAAGCAACAGCGGCTCGAGTCCTTCCAGCATTTCGAGGTCGATCGAATCGTCGATCCCGCGGCGCTGAAATCGTTGGCGGCGCAGATAGAGCGCAGCATGCGCGACGTGCGCGTCGCGTGCGCGGATTGGGGCCGCATGCGGGCGGCTGCCCGAACTGCCGTACAAGATTTGGGTTTGCTGAGCGCGCGCGTCGATGCCACCGAACTCAGCGAGACCTGCGCGCTGCTCGATTGGATGGAAAATCGTCATTTCACTTTTCTCGGCTATCGCGAATATCGGCTGAAAGGCGCCAAGGGGCGCGAGAGGCTGGATCCGGTCAAGTCCAGCGGGCTTGGCATATTGCGGCCGGGCCACAGAAAGCCGGAGAACCCGACTCGGGTGCTGCACAGCGACATCAGGAGACAAAGCCGATCCCGCAACCTGAGCTTGGTCACGAAGGCCAATTCCTTGTCCACGGTGCACCGGGCCGGTTATCTGGACTATGTCGGCATCAAACAATTCGACGCCAAGGGGCACCTGATCGGCGAGCGGCGCTTCTTGGGCCTTTGGACCTCCGCCGCGTACAACGCCAATCCGCGCGAGATCCCCTTGTTGCGCCAGAAAATCACGCAAGTGGCCGAGCACTTTGCATTGGCACCCGACAGCCATGATGGCAAGGCGCTGCAGCACGTTTTGGAATCCTTTCCCCGCGATGAACTGTTTCAGGCGAGCGTTTCTGAACTCACCCGCATCGTGACCGGAATATTCGGCCTGCAGGAACGGCCGCGCGTGCGCGTGTTGCTGCGCCGTGATCTGTTTCACCGCTTTTATTCGTGCCTGGTGTTCGTGCCGCGCGAGAGATACAACACTCAAGTTCGCCAGCGGATCGAACGCGTGATACGCGAGGCGTTTTCCGCCTTCAGCATGGAATCTCAAGTGCAGATTGCGGAGTCCAATCTTGCCCGCATCCACATCGTCGCTCGAACCGCTCCGATCGAGAGCGCGCACGTCGACGCGGACGTCCTGGAGCGCCGTGTCGCCACGGCCGTGCGCTCGTGGCAGGACTACTTCAAGACGGCATTGCTGGCGCGCTTCGACGAGGCGTATGCCTTGCAGCTGTTCGACAAGTATGCGCAGGCTTTTCCTGCGGCCTACACAGAGGATTTTCCCGGCGAAGCCGCCGCTCTGGATGTGTCCTTTCTCGAAGCGATGGACAAGGAACCGGCGCGCCTGCACTTGGATATCTACAGGCCGGACCCGAAACGCAAAGAGAAATTTTTCCTGAAGATCTTCCGCGGTCAGGATGCGATTCCGATTTCCGATCTACTGCCGATGCTCGAGAACATGGGCCTGAAGGTCATCGCGGAGCGGCCTTATGAGCTGGAATTCCCCGCGGGCCGCCGTGGCTGGATTCAGGATTTGGAACTCGTGATGCAGTTCCCTCCCGCGATCGCATTCGATGCGCTGGATCGCGAGATCAAGAGTGCGTTCACCGCGGTCTGGACCGGCCGCATGGACAACGACAGCTTCAATCAGCTGACTCTTTCGGCCGGAATTCCCTGGCGCATGGTCACGGTGCTGCGCGCCTATTGCCGCTATTTGCTGCAGACCGGTCTGCCTTTCAGCCAGGGCTACATTGCCCAGGTGCTGGGGAACAATGGGTCGATTTCCAGGCTGCTCGCTGAACTATTCACGGCGCGATTGGACCCGCAGCTGCCGGCGGCGGTTCGCTCCCGTCTCCTCGCGCGCCTCGGCAAAGACATTCTCTCCGCACTCGAGGAAGTCACGCGTTCGGATGAGGATCGAATCCTGCGAGCCCTATGGAATGCGCTCTCCGCCACGGTGCGAACCAACGCCTACCAACCCTATCCCTCCGGTCAACTCAAGGAATATCTGTCTTTCAAAATCGAAAGCCAGCAGCTGCGCGAATTGCCGCTGCCAAAGCCGCTGTTCGAAATATTCGTGTTCTCGCCGCGCATGGAGGGAGTGCATCTGCGCATGGGTTACGTGGCTCGCGGCGGCATTCGTTGGTCGGATCGGCGCGAGGATTTCCGCACCGAAATATTGGGATTGATGAAGGCGCAGCAAGTCAAAAACACGGTCATCGTCCCGGTGGGCGCCAAGGGCGGCTTCGTCGTGAAGCGCCTACCCGCCGAGCGCGAAGCGCAACAGGCCGAAGTGATTGCCTGCTATCAGACGCTGATTCGCGGACTGCTGGACGTCACCGACAATATTGTCGATGAAAAGATCGTTTATCCACGAATGGTCGTGCGGCACGACAAGGACGATGCGTACTTGGTGGTAGCGGCGGACAAGGGGACCGCCACGTTTTCCGACATCGCCAACGCCATCTCGCAGGAATACTCTTTCTGGCTCGGGGATGCCTTTGCTTCGGGCGGTTCGGCCGGCTACGACCACAAAAAGATGGCGATCACCGCGCGCGGCGCGTGGGAATGCGTCAAGCGCCACTTTCGCGAGATGGGCAGGGATATCCAGGAGCAGAGCTTCTCGGTCTGCGGGATCGGCGATATGGCCGGAGACGTATTTGGCAACGGCATGCTGCAATCGCCTCACATACGCCTGCTTGCCGCCTTCAATCATCAGCACATCTTTATCGATCCTACGCCCGATGCGGTAATTTCCTTCGCCGAGCGCCAGCGCATGTTTAATTTGCCGCGTTCCTCTTGGGAGGACTACTCGCGCAAGGCCATTTCCAAGGGTGGCGGCGTATTTTCGAGATCCGCCAAGAACCTGTCACTGTCGCGGGAGGCGCAGACGCTGCTGGAATTGCCGGCGCAGGCGACTCCGAACGATGTGATCAAGGCGATCCTGAAAGCGCATGTCGATCTGCTCTGGAACGGCGGCATCGGTACGTACATCAAGGCGAGCAGCGAAAGCCATAGCGATGTCGGCGACCGGAGCAACGATGCCGTGCGCATCGATGCCAAGGAATTGAATTGCAAGGTGATCGGCGAAGGCGGGAACCTGGGCGTCTCGCAGCTCGGACGCATCGAGTATGCGCGGCGCGGCGGGCGTCTCAACACCGACTTCATCGACAATTCCGCCGGCGTGAATTGTTCGGACGTCGAAGTCAATTTGAAGATTCTGCTCAATGGTGCGGTGCGCGCCGGCGAAATCACGCAAGCGGGGCGTAACCGACTGCTGGTACAGATGACGGACGAAGTCGCCGGGCTGGTGCTGCGTAATAATTATTTGCAAGGCCAAGCTATCAGCATGGGCGAATTTCAGACCCGGCAGCTTCTGGCTGAGAATGCCTACGTCATCCGCGCCCTCGAGCGTTCGGGCGACTTGAACCGCAGTTTGGAGTTCTTGCCGAGCGATGAAGACATCGCCGAGCGGCGCCAGGCGGGCGAAGGGCTGACGCGACCGGAACTCGCCATCATCTTGAGTTACGGGAAAATCTGGTTCTACCGGGCGCTCATCCACTCCGATGTGCCCGAGGACCCCTATTTATCCACTGAGCTCAACCGCTACTTCCCGACGCCCGTACAGAAACGCTTCGCGCAGCGCATCAAGCGGCATCGTCTGCGCCGCGAGATCATCGCGACCGCGATCACCAACAGCTTGATCAATCGCATGGGACCGGTGTTTCCGGTCCGCGCGCAGGACGATACCGGAGCGGATCCGGCGGCCATCGCGCGCGCCTATAGCATTGCGCGCGAAGTATTCTCGGTGCGCAACATCTGGGCGGAAATCGAGGCGCTGGACAACAAAATAGCCGCGTCCGTTCAGTACACGGCGATGTTTCAAACGACGCGCCTGCTGCGGCACATGAGTTACTGGCTGCTCGAGAACCGGCGCAACGATCTGGATATCAAACGCGCCGTCTCGCGCTATGCGGGCAAGGTGAGCGAGTTGTTCCACGAGTTGGGGGACGTGCTCGGCATCACGCAAAAGGCGCGCATGAACACCCTGCGCTCGCAATTGGTGGAACAGCACGTGCCGGAGCAACTTGCGGCGCGCATCGCATCGCTCGAGGAGCTGCACAGCGCCTTGGACTTGGTCGAAGTCGCAAGAACCGCGCGGGTACGCATAGGCTATGCGGCGCGGGCTTATTTCGATCTGGGCGAGCGCATCGGGCTCACTTGGATCAAAGAGCAAATCGAGTCTTTGCCGGCCGACGGGCACTGGCAGGGGGTTGCGCGCGGCACGCTGCGCGAGAACTTGTATGCGTTGCAAGGCAGGATCACGCTGTCGGCGCTCAAGTCCAAAGGTCGAGAGCCTGCCGCGCGGGTGGATCAATGGCTTTCGCGGCATGCCGCACCCGTCGATGCCTTGAAGCGGTTGGTCGCGGACCTGCGCACCGGCTCGCCGCCGGACTTTGCGACGATCTCCGTGGCGCTGCAAGCAGTCAGACGGCTCGCGCACTGAGATGCTGCAACCGGCAAGTGCCTTCGGCGCGGACTATTTGCAGGAGCGAATCGATCGGGAAATCGTGCTGGCAAGGCCGATGGGCGTCATCGTCGAATCGGCCGATGACCTAAGCCTGGTGCTGCGCGCCCCGCTGGCGCCCAACGCGAATCACAAGGGCACGGCATTTGGCGGCAGCCTGTATTCGCTGGCGGTCTTGACCGGTTGGGCGTGGCTCACGCGCTTTCTCGCCACGCGCAAGCTCGACGCCGAAGCAGTGATCCAAGAGTCGAGCATGCGTTTTTTGAAGCCGGTTCGTGGCGAGATGCGCGCCTGCTTGGAGATTCCGGCCGCCGCAGATATCGACAAATTTCAAAAGATGCTGGTGCGCGCCGATCGTGGACGGATCCGATTGCAAGTGAAGATGCACGAGGGTTCTGCGTTGGCGACGATCTTTGACGGTTTGTTTGCAGCGGCCATGCGTCGATAGGAGTTAGGAAATGCCTGGAAAATTAATCTTGGTGCGCCACGGTCAAAGTACCTGGAACGTCGAAAATCTATTCACGGGCTGGCACGATGTCGACTTGAGCGATTTGGGGCGCGCGGAGGCGGTTCAAGCGGGCCGCGAGCTGCAGGCCGAGAAGCTCGAGCCGAATATCGCCTTCACCTCTGTTTTGAAGCGCGCCATCCGTACGCTTTGGATGATCCTCGATACCACCGATCGCATGTGGCTTCCCGTCGAGCGTAGCTGGCGGCTCAACGAGCGCCACTACGGAGCGCTGCAGGGGCTCAACAAGGCGCAAACCGTCGAGCAGCACGGCGAAGCGCAAGTGAACCTTTGGCGCCGCAGCTACGATATTCCGCCGCCGCCTCTTAGCTTGGACGATCCGCGGCATCCGCGCTTCGATCCACGCTACGCCGACGTCGACCCGACCTGGCTGCCGTCAGCCGAGTCCCTGAAGGACACCCTGTCGCGTGTGCTGCCTTACTGGGAATCGCGCATTGTTCCGGAACTGCGGGCCAACAAAAACGTGCTCATCGTCGCGCACGGCAATTCCCTGCGAGCTCTCGTCAAAATGCTCGACATGATGTCCGAGGCCGACATCGTGGAATTCAATATCCCCACCGGCATTCCGATTCTCTACGAGCTCGACGAGCAGCTGCAGCCGGTGTCCCGGCGCTTTCTCGGCGATCCCGCCGCGATCGCCGCGGCGCAGGATGCGGTGAAGCGTCAGGCAGAAAAAAAGACCTCGGCACTGTGAATTTGAGCGGCACGAATGAGAGGCTGGGGGTGCCTTTCATGCGGGACGCTTAAATTCACAAGTGCTGAGGGACTAGTGTCGAACGGCTACATCGCGCAGTGGCCTCATGCCCAGTCGTAGGCCGTAACATCAAGTGTCGCCAAACAACCGCCGTCAGTGTCGACGGCATGTGATATCGATCGGCCTAGCTCTCGTCACGGGGGGTAAGAAGAGTCGAGGCACTGCCGCCTTTCCGCCGCGACTCTTCTTACCCTCCCCGACGAGCGCTAGGCGAGCGATTAAGAATCAGCGGCAACCGTCACCTTGATCCCCGACAGAGCCTCGGTAAAGTCGACTTGGCAGGAAAGCCGGGACGTCGCTTCGCGAAAATCCGGCAGCTCATTCAGAAGCTCGAGTTCGTCGCTCTGGCGCTTCGGCAACAGCGGAACCCATTTCTCATCGACGTAGATGTGGCAGGTGGCGCAGGAGCAAAGTCCTCCGCAGATCGCCGCGACACCGTAGTCGAGCTCCCGCAGAACTTCCATGATCTTCAAGCCGGTCTTCGCTTCAATCTCGTGTTCCTTGCCGTCACGATCCACCACAATCATCCGCGCCATCAAAAACCTCCGTTGCCGTCCTCGCAGGACTCTTTAAGCGGCGTAGTGTGCCGGAAGGCGCAGGCGCGCGTCGAGCAATCTCGCGCGCTCGGCGACGCCGTGCGCCTCTTCGCCCCGCACATTTAAGTAAAGTTGACTCCACAGCAGGCAGACATAGTCGTAAAGCGCGAGCAGCAATCTAAAGCGATGCCACTCGCTCAAAATCGGTTCGTTCCCGAGATAGCGGCGGAGCAGGCCCCATTGTAGTTTCGCGTCGAAATCGTTGTTGGCGCACCAACCCGCCAGATCCCACAGGGGATCCGTAACATGAGCGTATTCCCAGTCCAACAGGATCAGGGAATCGTTCTCTTGGATCAAATTCAGGGTGTGTAGATCGCTGTGGCACACGACGCCGATCGCGCGCGGCAGCTCGAGCCACGCTTGCGCACGGACCAGGGCCTCCCTTCGCAATTCCGGGTCGCCCGAGTGCGACGCCTGCCGCGACAGTGCCTCGTCGTAGATCTGAATCCACTGCAGCGGCGTAATCAGTCGCGCCGGCATCGGGACTGCAAGCGCGTGTACCCGGCGCAGGAGCGCCGCGATCCTGTCTAGGTTTGGGGGATCCGCAGCCTCTTGCGGGACCCACGAACGCCCTTCGGCCCAGCGTGTCAGCAGCACCGCGCCGTCGACATCGAAGTACACCAGCCGCGGCGCAAGGCCGGCGCTGTCCGCATCCTCGAGTACCCGCACTTCCCAAGGCAGATCCACGCGAAGGTCGGGACGATGTTCCGCCGCGACCTTTAAGGTGTAGGCCATGCCGTCGCGCGCGACGCGGAATGTCTGGCTGATCAGCCCTGCGCCCAGCGCCTTGAAATCAATGCTTCCCGTTCCGGGCACCACGGCATGGCACAGGCGCTCGATTTCAGGCGACTGCATCGGCGGTCAAGAGCAAACTGCGGCGCCACTCGCGCATGCCGATCACGATCAAAATGAGGTACAGCGTAAAGAGCAGCATTGTTGCGTACAAATGCCGTGTGTAGGAAAGGTACACGCTGACCGAATCGATCAGCAACCACCAATGCCAGTTCTCGTACACCTTGCGCGCGACCAAGAAAGTCGTGAAGACGCTGGACCACGCCACCATTGAATCGACGAAGGGCCATGCCGCAGGCGTGTAGAGCCGCAGGAAAAAATAACTTACGAGCGATATTGCGACCATGCCTAACGCGGCGAGCACATGCCGCGAGATCGGCCACCGGTTGACAGCGAGCGCACCGCCCCTCCTGCCATGCTGCCACTGCCAAAATCCGTATACGGCCATCGCGGCGTAGTACACATTCAACACCGACTCCATATACAGGCGCGCACGGAAAAATACCCAGACATAGAGAACCGAGCTGATGAATGCCGCCAACCAGCAACTCAAGCGCTGGGCAATCGCAAGCAGCAGGTAAGCCACCGCGAGGGCGGCCGCTATGAGTTCGATCCAGCTCGTATCGCGCCAGGCACTCACGAGCTGCATCGACAGATCGTGAATCACGTGAGCCTCAAGGCTCCTCGTCCGGTGCTGCCAGGCCGGGAAGTACCTTCATCACGAAAACCAGTTGCGTCGAATTGCCCGCGGAGTGAGTCATCTCCTCCGTGAGAACGCTCATGATTCGTTCAAGCGGGCCCCAGATCTGGGTGGCCAGGTGATTGGTTTTTACAATCAGGCCAGGATGCGTATTGAGACGATCAATGAAGGCTTGAATCGGCGGACGGTACTCGCCGGTCAAGGGATACATGCTGATTTCGACGGCTGCGCGCATATGAATTACCTGCTCCCTACGCCGGTATTAACCGGGTCAGGTTCAACGGGTTCGCGAGCTTCATCGAGAATTCGATGTTCCGCGTCTCAGGCCTTTTTCAAGCCACCCCAAGGTTTAAGGAAGTGTAGCCTGCCGGGCCGATGCGTGCAAAACTCCGCTATCGTTTTTGGAGATCGCATTGCGCATTTTTCAAGTAGACGCCTTTACCGCGACCCGCTTCACGGGAAATCCGGCGATCGTGGTCCTCGATGCGGACGGACAGAATGAAGCCACGCTGTTTGCCGTCGCACGTGAATTTTCCCACGCCGAGGTGGCATTCGTGTTCGCCGCGAACGCTGCGGATCACGATGTGCGGCTGCGTTTCTTCAATTCGCGCAAGGAAGCGCCCTTCGTGGGTCACGCCACCGTGGCAGCACACGCAGTGCTCCTGGCCTTGGGGAGGCGCGCGCTGGGCGTTTGCCGCCAGCATTGCGGAGTTGGCATCGTCGAGGTCAGCGCGCAAGTCGAACAGCGAGCCTCGGGCGCCGAGACGGTGATCGAATTTCGACAGACGGTGCCGGAACTCGAGGCGCCGCTGCCATTTAAGACCACCCTGCGCGTTGCCGAAGCCCTGAAGCTGCCCGCAACCCAATTGCACGACGTCATGCCGGCGCGCATCGCGCGCAAGGGCAGCAGCCGCCTGCTGGTGCCGATTGCGGATCACCGCCACTTAGAGCAACTCGCGCCGAACTTCGACACCCTGGTGGCCTTGGGCAGCGAATTGGACACCGAGGGGTTTTTCTTGTTCGCCGTGAATCGCGATTCCGACGAGATATGGACAGAATCGCGCATGTTCTGCCCCGCATTGGGGATTCCGGAGGATCCGGTCAGCGGCAATGCGCATGCTATGCTGGCGGCATATCTTTGGGACCTGGGCCAGTTTGGAAAGAAATCCACTACCTTCATCGGCCGGCAGGGTTACCAGATGAAGAGGCCGGGTCAGGTTAGAGTTCGCCTCGAAATCGACAAGGGCAGCCTGATCGCGGCGCACATCGCAGGCACCGCGATCATTATCAGCGAGGGCACCCTGGCCCTTTGAGCGCCCGTGTCGTTTTAGGACTTGGCGGGCGGCGCGGAAAGATCAAGCTTCAGCCTGGACGCCACCTCCTGCGCCTTTGACCTCACGTCCTGAGCAGTGTTTACCGCCTCGTCCATGTTGCCCGTGGCAAACGCTGCCCGGGCCTTGGACCAGGTCGACATGGCCTCGCTCAGGCCCGATTTCGCGCCGTCAATATCGATTCCCGCGGTGGCCTTTTTGTTGGCCTTCTTGGCGAGAAAATCAATACGGTTCTGAATGGCGGTCAGGTATCCCGGCACGCTGCCCGCGAGTGCGGTCCATTTGTCATTGAGGGCCTTCAGCACCTCGTCTTTTTTTGCGGCCGCGTCCGTCGCCAGCGACTGGGCTGCTGCGAGCACGGCAGGCGCGCCGCTGACAACGGCGGGGTAATCCTGCTTATCGAAAGACGCTTTGAGCGAACTCAATTGAGTCTGTACAGCCGCGAGCTGATCGGGAATGTATTTCACGGCCTCCGGCGAGGCGGCCGCAACGGTCGCATGGATTTCGCCGATGAGTTTCTCCGCCGGCTCCTTTTGACCCGCACACGCCGCAAGGATGATGGCCACGAGAGACACAAAACCGAGACGGCCGAGGCAATTGCTCCGATGCATGGGAGACTCCAAGTGAAGAAATTAAGGCGCTCAGGAAATCAGACGCGGCTCGAGATTCTAGCTCAATTCTCGGCGCGCCCGATCCAGCCATTCGGCTTGCGCCCGGCGATAGTGGGCTGGACCCAGTTTCGCCCCGTCCAACAGGTCCTTCAGCACCCGCTGTGCCTCTTGGAGCTTGCCGCGTTTCTTCAGCAGCAATCCATAGCGCAGGCGCGCCTCGGCGCCAGGGAATCCGGGCGCGATGAGTGCGTATTCGCGCTCAGCCTCATCCAGCGCGTTCTCTGCCTCCAACGTCCGGGCATACAACAGCTGGGCGTCGGCCGATTTGAAATCCGGATTGTGCTGCGCCAGCAATTCCAGCGTCGTGCGCGCCGCCGCGTAATCCTGTTTGCCGAATTGCGCTCTCGAAAGGGCCAACAGCAGCGTCGGATCGTACTCGAAAATGCCCTTCAGGCCGCCGCGATACACCTCGATGGCTTCGTCAAACTGCGCCCGCTCGAACAGCTCTTCTCCCAGCCGCCGGCGAGCATCGACATTGCCGGAAATTTGTACTTCCGCGGTGGCGCGCCGCAAATCGCGGTTCGGGTCGATCATGCGGCCGATACCGGTTTTAGCCCGACGGGCGGTGCGGCCGCGGAGCAGGTCCGGTATTACCTCGGCCACGACATACGCGAGCGAGCCGATTCCAGGTAAAAACCCAATAGCTAGAATCCAGAGCGTATTTCGTCCGGTTTTGATCACATGCACGATGAGCGCGGCTTGAATCAGCAGCGAGAGAATTGAAACTGGTAACAACGGCGACGAACCCCGGATGCCCAAATGCCGGCAGGCTTAAGCCGCCTATTGTAGCGAGAAACGGATTCGGTGTTAGCGCTGCGCCACGCGGATGCGCCGCTGCACGTCGCCGCAGGTCGACCACCCGATATTCGATAATGAATAGCCTAAGACGCGCTGTGAGCGCGCATCGACGGTGACTTCCATCTCGCATCCCTGAAATCCTGACGGCGCGCCTTCCTTGGGCTTTTGCGGGAGAAACCAGACATACACCAGCTTGGTCGAGGTTTTGTCGACCTTGCGTGGTTCACCGAAAGCTTCTTGCAACACGCTTACCGGCTTACCCACCGTGTCCGCTGCGATGCGCGGCACCGGACGCACCGCGTAACCGGATCCGCTGCATCCTGCGAGAACTACCGCACCGCAAAGCCAAGCCGTCGTGAGACGCAACATAATCTTTCTTCCATGACAAGCGTTAAGGGCATGCAGTCTCGCCCGCACTCGCTGTGTTTCGCCGTCGCTTACGTCGCAAATCAGGAATCTTCAACGTGCGCGTGCCGGTTATGTAAATGCAATGTCCGTGTCATGCCGCGCGGCAGATCCTCGGCATGGTGCACGGCGGCAACGATTGTCACTTGGCGTTGCATCAGGCGTTCGAGCAAGTGCTTCATCGCCGCTCGCTGGATGGGATCGAGACCCGTGAACGGTTCGTCGAGCAGGAGTACCTGCGGATCCGCCGCCATGGCTCGCGCGATGAGCGCGCGGCGCAATTGCCCATACGACAGTTCGCGCGGTCGGCGCCCGGCGACCTTCAGCAATTTGAAAAACGCCAGCCAGAGGCGCGCGCTCTTGAGATCGGCTGCCGTCATCGGCACCGCGAGACCGATACTCGAGTGGCGCCCGCTCGCTACCAGCTCGGTCACATCTGCGCTGGTCGCATATTGGCTTTGCAATTCGGGCGAGACATAGCCCACGCGTCGCTTCCACTCGAAAATCGACGTACCGGCAGGACAGCCCATGCGCTCGATTTTTCCACCCAGCGCGGGCGATAAATCGCCATACAGCAGTTTCAGAAAACTGGATTTTCCGGCGCCGTTCGCCCCGAAAACCGCCCAATGCTCGCCTTGCCGCAACTGCCAATTCACCGTCCGCAACACCACTTTGTAGCCGACATACAAATCGACGTCGGTGAGCCGCAGCAGCATCGGATTGTCAGCCGCTGTTGTCTTTTTCGGCCGCTGCCGGCGGCGCGAAGTCCGCGATGCGGATTCATCCGCGCGCACGCGCAAGCGCGTCAAATCCGCGGAAGACAGCCGTTTCATCTGCCGTATCCGGCCCGCGGACAGCTCAATCAGTGACCGCGTTCCCGGCGGCACGTCCATCGCGCGATGCGCCGTCGCAATCCACGATTGTCCTTTGGCGCGCACAGCTCGCAGCACCGTATCGATTCGCCGGCGGTACTCGGCGTCCAAGCCGTTGTACACCTCATCGAGCAAGAGCCAATCGGGTTGCTGCACCAGCGCCCGTGCCAGCAACGCCAGGCGTTTCTCCCCATAAGAGAGGGTGAGGAACTCCCGCGCGGCCAGCCGGTGGATGCCGCAGGCGTTCAGCATCGCAGTCACTTGCTGGCCTTGGGTGCGTGTTACGGGCGACAGCAGCAGATCGGTCCGGTGCAGGCCGGTGGCAATCACATCCCGCACGCGCAGATTCCAGCCGTAGCGAACGTATTTATCTTGCCGTTCCCCGCCTACGTAGGCGATCCGCTGCTTCGCATCCAGCAAGTCCACCGCCTGCCGCCCCGCCTGAAAGGAACGCGCCGCGATGGCCGCACGCGTGGGTGTCGGCCAAGTGTCGCCGCTCAGCAGCTTGAGCAACTGGGTCTTGCCGGCACCATTTTCGCCGAGCAGTGCCCAGCGCTCGCCAGGGCGCAGCTGCCAGGTAATGCCGCGCAATACCCATTTGTCGCCGCGCCACACGCCTGCGGCGCGCAGCGACACGGTCAGCCGTGGGCTCATGGACGCAGGCGCCAGATTCCGTTCAGCTCGCTGACCCGGCCTTCCTGCGCCAATTTGATCAAGTGCGCCTGCAGCGTCAGCCGCGCCCATTGATGCCGGTCCGCGGATACATCGTCATAGACCACCGGTATCAGGGCATCGAGGTTCGCCTCTGACAGTTTGGCCAGGCTGCGCAGGACCTTGTCTTCGCGCGCCAGGCGGTGCGCGCGCAACGCCTCGAGCACCTTCTTGCCTTGGTCCATGAGGTCGCCGTGACCGGGAGCGATTTTCTCGAAGTCGTAGGCAAATAATTTATCGATCGACTTCAGGTAGTCGCCCATGTTGCCATCGGGAGGCAAAATTACCGGCGAGACCCCTTCGAGCACGTGATCGCCGGTGATCAGCAGGCGCTCGCTCGCCAGGAAATAGCAGACGCAATTCGAGGCATGCCCCGGTGTATGGATCGCGGTCAATTCAAGATCACCCAGTATCAGGCGCTCGCCATCCCCCGGCTGATGTTGCGGCACAAAGGTTTCGTCCTGACGTCCATCATGAGGGGGCGGCAACCCGATAACGGTTGCGCCGGTTCGCCGCGCCAGCTCGGATGCCAGCGGCGAGTGATCGCGATGGGTGTGGGTGACGACGATCCAGCGAATCGGGGCGCCCGCCGAGTTTAGAATGGCCGCAAGGTGCGGCGCCTCATCCGGGCCCGGGTCTAAAACGGCGATCTCGCGCTCGCCCAAGAGATATGTATTGGTTCCCGGCCCCGTCATCATCCCGGCATTGCCGGCCACGATGCGGCGTACTCCGCGCGCCAAGGAGTGGGCAAACCCGGGAGCAAGTTGGGATCTAGCGTGCAATCACGATCATCATACATCTGCAATCATTAAATTTTTCCCGCACCTTTGGGTCGGGCGGCAAAGCGGACGCATTTTCGTTGAGAATTTCCGTGTCAGTGATCTTCGTCGCACTTTGAGGTAGTTGCGATGGGCTATAGAGACGCTACACTGGGAGTCATGTCTAAGTCGCCGAATGCCCGACGAATAGGAGGACCGCTCTCCTGGGATCAGCTTTCGCGTCCGGACGCAGAACAGTGCCAGCGATTTCTGGCTGAATCGCTTTCGCTGCTGTTGGGGGATGTGCTGCGCGCCATTCTGTCCGACGCCAGCCCGTCGGTGGCCGCGGATGAGTCGGCCATCGAGCGCTATCGCAACCTCGCCGACTCTCTCGCTGACGGTGAATCGCGGCGCCGCACGGGTCTGGGCCTGACACGCGCCGGGCTCGCCAAACGCTGCGTGACCTGGCTGAAATTACTGCTCACCCCGGCGCCGAATGTCCCTTCCACGGCGGCAATGCGCGAATTTGTCGATGCACTGGGCCTGTTCCCGGCTCTTTTCGACAGCGAGCCCTCGGCTCGCTCGCGCCGGGCCAGGCTGACATGGCTGCTAACCCATGATAGGCGGCTGGATGCCAGCACGCGGGAAGCTGCAACCGCCCTAATCGAGGCCTGCGAGCATTTAGGGGTTTTGCTGTGGCCGGACGCGGAGACAGCCTGACGCAATTCCGTGCTTATCAGCATTCTCGGCGTATAATCCTAGGTCCACCTTTCCACGTGCAAACGGGGCTTTGAGTGCAAACACCGCCGGTTCCTAAATCAGAAGATTCCGCTCCCAAGGTGCCATCCGCGGCGCCCCTGCCCCCTGACAAATCGCGTTTCAGGTTTCAGAAGCTGCTGCAGCCCTTTGCGGTCAAGCCGGGTGTTGCCGCGCCGGTCATTTGGTTCTTGCTCGACTGGTTGGTGCTTGGCGTCGCAATTGCCAGCTTGCTGGTCGTTGAATCTTGGTGGATCAAAGTTTTTGCCTCGCTGGTGGCGGCACTGTGGATCGCCCGATTGTTCGTCATTGGTCACGATGCCTGTCACGGCTCCTACACGCCGAATAAAACGCTCAATAAATGGATTGGCCGAATTGCATTTTTGCCCTCGCTGACTCCGTTCAGTCTTTGGGAGATCGGCCACAACCTTGCGCACCATGGCTTCACCAACTTGAAAGGACGCGACTACGTTTGGACGCCCTACTCGCCCGCCGAATTCGTCAAGCTACCGCGGATCCGGCGCTTGTTGGAACGGGTCTATCGCAGCGGCTTCGGCCAAGGCGTCTACTACATGATCGAAATGTGGTGGAAGAAACTGTTCTTCCCGGGACGCAAGCATGTGTCCTCCCGCCGCCTGAGCTACACCTGGGATAGCCTGTTGGTGGCAGCTTTCGGCACTCTGTGGGTCGGCGGCCTGGTCGTGTGGGGCATCTACAGCGGGAAGTCAATTTGGTCGCTGCTGATATTCGGCTTCGTCATCCCTTTCTGCATTTGGAACTGCCTCATGGGGTTCGTGATCTATGTGCAGCACACGCATCCGCGGGTTGCCTGGTATGAACGGCGCGACCAATGGACCGCCAACGCCGGGTATGCGACCACCACGGTCCACATCAAGCTCATCCGCCCGCTCGACGGCTTGATCCATTACATTCTCGAGCACGGCGCGCACCACGTGAATATGGGAATTCCCCTCTATCGCCTCAAGGAAGCCCAGGCAAAACTTGCGGCAACCTTGGACGAACGACTGAACTCCGAAGTCTTCACGTGGCGCTACTACTGGAACACCGTGCGCCGCTGCAAGCTGTACGATTTCGCACAGCATGTGTGGACCGATTTCGACGGCCGCATCACCTCCGAGCCCCAGGTGCTCGTCCGCTAGAATTTCGTTTTGATTCCTGCGAACGCACCGATACTCGGCTGCAGGAATCCAACCGGATTTTCATAGCGCCGATCCAATAGATTGCTCACGCGGGCGTACACGCTTAGATTGCTGCTTATTTGGTAAGCCGCCGCCATGTCCACCGTGGTGTACGGCGGTGCATTCAAGCGCGAAATCGAAAAATCCCGATTGCCGTCGACCCAGGAACTCACCGAGAGGACGGTTGCGTTCAATGACAAGCGGCGCGTCGCCTGCCACGCCGCGTTCACGCTGCCTTTGTGCTTGGGCCGGCGCAGCAGTTCTTGGTCCGCGATCTCGTCCATTGCTTGCGTGTACGTGTAGTCGAGCCTGAACGTCAATGCATCAAACGGCTGATAGGCCGCGAAGCTTTCAACGCCCAGCGTGACCGCGCGCCCCACATTTATTTCGGACGTGAAGTCCGCGTTGTCGGCAATCAGATTCTTGATGTTGTTGTGAAAGTAGGTCACGCCGAATCTTAGGCGATTGGCTGCCAACGCCTGTTCCACACCTAAATCCCAGCCCACGCTGCTTTCCGGCTTCAAATTGGGATTGGCAAAGAAATCGAAATCCGGAAAGCTTTGAAACAATTGATTCAATGTCGGCGCCTTGAATCCGGTGCCGACGCTGGCCTTGAGCTTGGTGCCGGTCTCGGTAATGAGAAATGCCGGCGCGAACCGATAGGTCACCTTGCCGCCGAACCGATCGTTGTCGTCGTAGCGCACACTGATGGTATCGAACAGCCGGTCGCCGAAGCTCGATTGCAGTTCCGCATAGCCTGAGTCGATGCTGGTGCTGGCCGAAATGGGCGCGGTGATTTCGTCGCGCTCATGCTCGGCGCCCAGCACCAGCTTTTCACTCGCCGCGAGCTTGACGATCCCTTGCCAGTCGAACTTCACCCGTTCGCCGAAGGCGTCGCTACGCGCCATCTCCGGCGCAAAATCCGAGGATTTGATGTTGCTGTAGGCAGCGCCGAGCGTCTGCTCGAGGACGCCATCGAATGACAACAGATGAGCTGAGGCGCGTGCATAAGTCTGCAGCGTGTTGTTGGCGCTCTGGGACGAATCCGGAAAATCCGCCGGAAAGTTATCCTCATTTTCGCCGGTCAGCCGCAAATGCGTGTCGGTATAGCGCGCGACCAATCCCAGATCGAAATTTTCGGTGACATCGAAGCCCAGCTTGGTCGACGCCGTGAGGTTGTCGTAGTAGTCATCGATGCGCTGCTCGCCGGGCGCCAATAGATCGAGCGGCGTGACGGGCGTCTCGCCGGAGTGGAAATGCTCGACGTTCGCCGCATAGTGAAATTGATTGAGCGAGCCGCTCACGCCCCCCGTTTGATTGAAAGTGTCGAACGATCCAGCTTCCACGCCGGCATTGAATTGTGCGGGACCTGAGCCGCTTTTGGTGATGATGTTGATGACGCCGCCGATGGCGTCCGAGCCATACAGTCCGCTTTGCGGTCCCCGCAAAATCTCGACCTTTTGAATGTCCTGGGTCAGGAACTGCCCGAAATCGAACGCGCCGCCCGAATTACTCGGATCGCTGACATCGATGCCGTCGACCAGCACCTTGGTGTGATTGGAATTCGTGCCGCGCATGAACACCGAGGTTTGTCCGCCCGCACCGCCCGTTTGCACCAGGTTCAATCCCGGCACCTGCTTGAGCAGATCGGGCAGCGTTTGTAGTTGCCATGCTGCGATGTCCTCCGCAGTAACGACGGTAATGCTGCTGGCAATCTGCTCCTCCGGCGTCGGGATGCGCGTCGCGGTCACGACGATGGTATCGGGCACATCGGTGGGTTCCGCGTTCACGTGTGTCGCGAAGCAAGCCGCCGGGACAATCAAAATCAATGATCGAAAGGAAATTTTACGCACGAGACTCTCCTGGTATGGGGCCAGGAGCCGACGCGCGAAAGCATAGGAATTTGAATTCTTCAACCGAAGGCTCCCGCGACGACGACTCCAACACTGTCGTCGCGACGGTTTCCCCCGCAGTTATCAGCGCACCCCGGCCGGTAACAGGACGACGGCGCGAGGCGGGTCTCCTGGCTCCCGGGTCGTTGCTCTCGTCCTCCTTCCCAAAGCTGCATGAGCTTCAGTGGTCTCGTGGACGTTCGCTATCCGGTCACAGTTGCGGGGGCAGCCGCGGTATTACACCGCGTTCCAATTTAAGTCCCTTGCGGGAACCTTGCGCGTGGCCGAATCATACCGATAATCGCCAAGCGGTCAATGCGATCGCGCAAGTTGCTCCGCGTGATGAGCCAAATGATCGGCCATGAAGGTCTGAATGAAGTAGTAGCCGTGATCGTAGCCAGGCTGCATGCGCAAGGTTAGCTGCTGCCCGGATTTCTCCGCCGCGGCCGCGAATTTGTCCGGCTTGAGCTCAGCCGCCAGATATTGATCCGCGGTTCCCTGATCGATGAGGATGGGCCCGGGGTAAGGCCGTTGTCCCACCAATTCTGTCGCGTCATGCGCGCGCCAGGTTTCAATGTCCGGACCCAGGTAGTTGGTAAAGGCCTTCTTGCCCCAGGGCGATTGCATGGGTGCGGCGATCGGCGAAAATGCCGATACCGACCGGTACAGCGATGGATTGCGCAACGCCAGCGTCAAGGCGCCATGGCCGCCCATGGAGTGGCCGAAAATGCCGGCCGAACCGGGGCGCGCGGGCAGGTGCGCCAACACAATCTCCGGCAATTCCCGCACGACGTAGCTTTCCATCCGATAGTTTTGCGACCATGGCGCCCGCGTCGCGTCCAGATAAAACCCGGCCGAAAACCCAAAGTCCCAGTGATCCGCGTCCCCCGGTATGCGCGGCTCGCGCGGACTCGTATCGGGGGAGATGAGGATGAGCCCCAGTTCCGCTGCGTATTTTTGCGCGTGCGACTTGATGCAGAACGTCTCTTCGCTGCAGGTCAGCCCTGACAGAAAATACAACACGGGCACCTTTGCTGTGTTTGCCTGCGGCGGCAGATAGGCCGAGAATTTCATCGGACCGCGCGTCTCGCGCGACTCATGGCGATAAAAGCGCTGCACGCCGCCGTAACAGGCGTGCTCCGAAATCAGCGCCAAGCCGCTCATGAGAACAGCACGACGCTGCGGATCGATTCGCCGGAATGCATCAGATCGAATGCGCGGTTGATGTCGTTCAAGGGCATTTTGTGCGTGATGAGATCGTCGATGTTGATCTTGCCATCCATGTACCAATCGACGATCTTCGGCACATCCGTGCGCCCGCGCGCACCCCCAAAGGCGGTGCCCTTCCACACTCTTCCAGTCACCAATTGGAACGGCCGGGTCGCGATCTCCTTCCCCGCGCCGGCGACGCCGATGATGACCGACACACCCCAACCGCGATGGCAACATTCCAATGCCTGGCGCATGAGATCAACATTGCCGATGCATTCGAAACTGTAGTCGGCTCCGCCGTCGGTGAGCGCGACCAAATGAGCGACGAGATCGCCGCCAATCTCCTTGGGATTGACGAAGTGCGTCAGTCCAAATTTTTCCGCCAGCGCCTTGCGCCCTGGATTCAGGTCGACGCCGATGATTTTATTGGCGCCGACCATGCGCGCGCCCTGCACCACGTTCAGACCGATGCCGCCAAGCCCAAATACCACCACATTGGCGCCCGCCTCCACCTTCGCGGTATTGATTACGGCGCCTATTCCCGTCGTCACGCCGCAGCCGATGTAGCACACTTTGTCAAAGGGCGCGTCTTCGCGAATTTTCGCCACCGCGATTTCGGGAAGAACGGTGAAATTCGAAAAAGTCGAGCAGCCCATGTAGTGATGCACCAGGTCTTTGCCGATTGAAAAGCGGCTGGTGCCGTCCGGCATCAGGCCTTTGCCCTGAGTCGCGCGGATCGCGGTGCACAGGTTGGTCTTGTGCGAGGTGCACGATTTGCATTGCCGGCATTCGGGTGTGTAGAGCGGAATCACATGATCGCCCTTTCGAACCGAGGTTACGCCGGGGCCGACATCCACGACGATGCCGGCGCCTTCATGGCCCAAAATAGCCGGAAATAAGCCCTCAGGATCCGCCCCGGAACGGGTAAACTCATCCGTGTGACAGACGCCGCTGGCCTTGATTTCCACCAACACTTCGCCGGCTCTCGGACCGTCCAAATCCACCGTAATGATTTCAAGGGGCTTGCGGGCAGCGGTAGCAACAGCGGCTTTGGTTTTCATTTGCGGATATCCTGTCGTTCTATTGAATCAAGAGCGCTACGGTAGATCAACCGGCGCCGAGTTGGAAGCAGTCATGAATATCGTATTTACGCCAAACGAGGCGCGCGTCATCGGTTGTTTGATCGAGAAGGAAATCACCACTCCGGATCAGTATCCGCTTTCCTTGAACGCACTGACCAACGCCTGCAATCAAAAAACCAATCGCGAACCCGTGCTCGACTTGAGCGAGGCTGAAGTGCAGCAATCGGTCGATTCGCTGATGAAAAAATACATGGTCAGCGACAAATCCGCGGGCTACGGCGGCCGCGTCACTAAGTACAAACAGCGCTTTTGCAACACCGAATTTGGCTCCTTGAAGTTTACCAAGCAGGAGCTCGGCATCATCTGCGTGATGCTGCTGCGCGGCCCTCAAACGCCGGGTGAGCTGCGCTCGCGCACCAATCGATTGTGCGAATTCGCGGATGCGGAAGAGGTAGAGACTGCGCTACGAGGCCTGATGTCGCGCGAGGACGGACCTTTCATTGCGCGCCTGCCGCGCGCACCGGGCGCCCGCGAATCGCGTTATGCACATTTGTTCTCGGGCGCAATCGAATCCGCTGCCGAGCCCGAGGCCGCACAAGCTTCGAGCGCCTCGGGCGATCCAAGCGCACCCACTTTAAGTCAGCGTGTCAGTGCGCTCGAGGAAATCGTGGCGGATCTGCGCGCGAAGATTGATGCCTTGCCGAAGTACTAATTCGCCGCGGTAGTCTTCGCAATTCCCTCGCGTTCCTGCAGCCATTTATCGAAGGCATCGATATCCGCTGGGCGCATGCCGTTTGCCGACGCTCGATGGCTTTGCAGCCAGGACTGCATCGTGACCATCATTTGGTCCGCTAGCGGCCGCGCGTGGAAGAACAGATCCATATAAGCGGCCTTGGCCTCGTCGAGGTGGTCCGTGCCCATGTAAGCCTCGCCGCGATGCTGAATTGCCTCCACTAAATCCGGCTTCAGCGCGAGCGCGTGATTGTAATCATCGACGGACTCGCGGTAGGCGCCGAAGTGCAGGTGAATGAAACCGATCTTGTTCCAGGCGTCGTACATATCGCTCTTATTGCGCAGGACATCGGTGAATTCTTCCAGCGCTCTGCCGTAGGTGTCGTCTAATTTCGACAGGGCCTTGGCTTTCTTGTCCGGGTCGGTTGCCTTCGCAATCGTGTCTTCCAACTCATGCGCCTTCTGCATGCTCTTCATTCCGGCGGCATAGGATTTGGCGGCCACCTTGTCCGGTTTGACGTCCGGCGGCGCGGACGGAATCTCGTCGTGCTGCTGCGTCCTGCCGCCGCTGCCCGTGATTGGCGGGACACCGCCGCCTGGGTAGCCCTGCGCATAGCCAGGCGCACCGTATAGATCGGTCATGAGCAACACGAGGCAACACATTAAAATGCGGCGCATTTCGCCCCCTAGCCGGTAAGAATTTTATGCAATACTGGATACATGATCCCCAATTTTAGATTTTTAATTCCCTGCGCGCTGGTTATTTTGTCGCAACCTACGTTGGCGGCTAAACAGCCGAGCATGCCGGAGGTTCTGGCTGCCTCCAGCCCGGCGGACTGGCGTCCGTTGGATCCCGAAAACACCCTGTACGTCGAATTGTCCTCCGGACGAGTCGTCATCGAACTCGCCCCTGCATTCGCCCCGCTGCACGTTGCGAACATTAAAACCTTGACCCGTGCGGGGTATTTCAACGGACTGTCCGTCATTCGCGAACAGGACAATTACGTCGCGCAATGGGGCGATCCTGACAATCGGCATCCGTTGCCGCAGGGCATCGGCAAGGTGGCTCCAGAATTCGACTCGGCGTTTCCGGCACACATGGCCTTCACCCGCCTGCCGGATGGCGATGTCTACGCGCCCGAAGTCGGCTTTTCCAACAGTCTGCCCGTGGCCCGCTCAGCCGCGTTGCACAAAGTGTGGTTGGCGCACTGTTACGGCATGGTGGGCGTGGGTCGCGATTTGGACGCGGAAAGCGGCAGCGGTGCAGAAATGTACGTTGTGATCGGGCACGCGCCACGGCATCTTGACCGAAATGTGGCGCTGGTCGGAAGGGTCGTCAAAGGCGTTGAGCTGCTCGCTGGCTTGCCGCGGGGCAGCGCGGAAATGGGCTTCTATACCAAGAGCGAAAAACCCCTGCCGATCAAATCGATTCGACTGGCAGCAGACGTGCCGCCCGCCGAACGGTCGAACCTCGAAATCATCCGCACCGATACTCCGACGTTTACGGCGCTCATCGAATCGCGCCGCAACCGTCCCGAGGATTTTTTCAAGGTGGCCGCCGGCCGCATCGATCTGTGCAATGTGCCGATTCCGGTTCGCGAGCGGAAGGCCGCGAACTGACCCATCTTAGGTTTTAACCATTATGGAGATCTCTATGCGCTCTAAGTACATCGTGTTGACAGTGGCGTTGGGCGTTAGCGCCGCGTCGATCGCCTGGTCGGCGGACGAACCCGCTCAGCCGGCAGCTACTCCCGCCCAACCTGCAGCTCAACCAGCAGCACAAGCGGCCGCGTCGAACACCGCGAACGAGGCTGCGACGAAGGCGCCCGCGAAGACAACGGCTGCGAGCGACACAAAATCCCCAACCGACCCCCAGGAAAAACGCATCCTGGCCGCAGGGTATAAAAAGAAAACCCAAAACGGCCAGACCTTCTACTGCCGGAAGGAGACCCCTATTGGCTCGCGGTTCGAGAGTGAGCGTTGCGAAACCGCGGAAGAGATGGCAATGCGAGCGCAACAAGGCAAAGACTTCATCAAGAGCACCACAGCTGTGGCCGGATCCAGGAACTGATTCATTGGCGCGACGCCGCCTCGATGCCGATCTGCAGGTTCGTGGTGGCGATGCGCACTTCGATGAGAAACGACGTCAATGCGGCCGCGAACGCCAGCATGGACAAAATAAACATGATGGCGATGAATGCCGCGAGGTCCCAATGCGCGAAGGCATTGACGAATAGCATGACCACCACTAGCGCGATGAACAGCGCGGAGAGCGTGATCAAGGTAATCGCCGCATTGATGTAGCGGGCTCGCCGCGCCAACACCTCGAGCGCCGCATGCAAATCGCGCCCGCCGGCTTGGTAATCGGGCGTGCACAACTGGTTCTCCATGGCTCGCGCCCGATCGACGATCCGTGCCAGCCGGCTGGTCAACACATTGAGTGTTACGCCGATCGCCGAAATCAAAAAAATCGGCGTCAGCGCAACTTGAATGAGATGCGCGACGTCGGCCGCTTGTGGAAAAAATGCGCTCACCACTTCACCACGCCGAAATACCAGGTACCCAGGATGACGAATCCAAATGCGATTCGATACCAGGCGAATACCTTGAAATTATGGGCGCTGACATAGCGCAACAAGGCCCGTACCGCGATCATCGCACTGATGAAGGAGGCAACTGAACCGACGCCGATGACCGCCAGGTCGTCGACATTGAGCAAATGCCGCGCCTTCCACAGTTGAAACACAGTGGCGCCGAATATTGTGGGTATGGCGAGAAAAAACGAGAATTCAGTGGCGGCCGGGCGCGACAGGCCGCGCAACAAGCCCCCCATGATGGTCGCCCCGGAGCGGGAAGTGCCGGGAATAATGGACAGAGTCTGCGCGATGCCGATCCACAACGCATCCGGCGGCTTGATCGCGTCAATATTCTCGATACGCGCGGCGCGCTTGCGGCCTTCGATCAGCAAAATCAAGATGCCGCCGACGATGAATGCCGTGGCGACCGGCACTGGCGCGAACAAGTACTTTTTAACCGTATTGATGAATATCACGCCCAAGATGGCGGCCGGCAGAAATGCCAGCACCAGATTCCAGGTGAAGAGCTGCGACTTGCGCTCTCGCGGCAGCGTCGTGATCACCGTCCAAAGCCGCTGGCGATACACCCAGCAAATTGCCAGGATGGCCGCAAACTGGATGACGATCTCGAAAACCTCGCCTTTCTCATCATTCCAGTTGAGAAGACTGCCGACGACGATCAAGTGCCCGGTGCTCGAGACAGGCAGGAATTCCGTCAGTCCTTCCACCACACCCAGTATCAAGGCCTTGATCGCAACTATGAAATCCATGTGTCCGCCATATTTCGCCCATAAAAAAAGCCCCGGCCGCCGTGAAGCGGTCGGGGCTTTATACCAATAATATTACTTGGCTGCCGTAGAAGCAGACGTCGCTTTCTTGTGCTTCTTGCTGCTGGCCTTATGAGTCTTGGCCTTGGGCGCAGGGGCAGAGCTGTCGGCAGCCGCAGGCGTACCGCTCTTCGGCGCATCAGCAGCCATCGAGGCGGCGGCGAGGCCAAAGGTCAACAAGGCAGTGGTAATCAGGGTCGCAGACTTCTTCATGAGATCTCCAAACGTGGTGTGGGCTCGAGCGCAGCGAAGAATACGACGGAATCAGGCATTTGAGCCGAGATGAAGATCATTTCACAATGGCGAGATCGCGGGATGCCTGCGTTTTACGCACATGCCACACCAGGTAGGCGACGACAGCCACATTCGCGAGCAGGATCAAAACCTTGCCAATGGTCGGCCGCAAGACAATTTCCCAGGCCTCGAGCGGAATGAGCGAGGCCGTGATGATCGTCGTCAGCCACTCCGCCCAGCGCTTTTCCATCCACAAGCCGATGCCCTCAACCGCGAAAACCGCCGCATAGACCAGGGTCACAATTCGAAACAAATGAACGCGCGATACGCTCAGGCCGCTGAACCATTCCAGCAATTGAGCGACGATGCGGTGTTCCAATCCATAGGGCCGCGCCTGCGCCCAGGAGAGCAGTTTCGCCGCAAGCGATGCATCGCGCAGACGCAGCTCCCCGTATGCGACCGCCAGCAGCAGAATCACCTTCACCAGCTTGTAAAGGGCGATGGTGCGCAGTACGCCAAAGCGCGGTTTGGGCGCTTTCTGGCCGGGGGCTGTCATGAAACGCTTGAAGCCTTAAGCCTGACCCGCTGGGGGTTGGAATTCCAGCGTGGCATCCAGAAGCGCGGGTATGTCGAAAACCGCCCGCTCATTGTCGAGGACCAAGGGCGCGATCCCCGCGGCCGCCACCAGCGCGGCCGGTACTTGGATGCGATCGCGTTCGCGGGTGACGGTCCAGGATTCCAAGCGTTTGTCCTGAAAGGCAAGGTTCAGCGCACCCCATCGCAGCAGCGCGGCGCGAGCCAGCGGAGTGTCGCCGCCCCAGTGCCGTTGCGCCAGCGCCATGGCCGAACCGGCCGCGATTTCCCCATGAGGCAGGGTCATCAAATCCTGAATGTATTTCACCATTTCATCCGGCGGAACATTCAGTGTCGAATAGGGCGCCATTTCGGTCATAGGGTCATTTTAAGTCGGATTCTCCAGACTGAACATGGCATTCTCGTCATCATAGGCGAAGGCCTCGGCATATCTGCCCCAACTCACCACGGCCCGCAGGCTCTGTTCCGCCGCGTCCTCGGCCATAAAATCCTCTAATTCGTCGATAAAGCGGCTCCTTCGCGCGGAATGCGAAGCCCTTTCGTCCAATACCCGCCGAATGTGAGCGGCGAGCGGAACATAAGCCAACAAATGCCGGGTGAATATGCGCTTGCGCTCATCGAGCGCGGCGTGGGCAAAGGCCATGCCGTCTTCGGTGAGCTTCAGATCGCCGCCCTCGAGCTCTGCGAAACGCAGCATCTGCAGGGTTTCTGCGACGGGGAAAAGCTCGTCAATTTCCATGGTCAAGTCCGAGGCGATCTCCGGTAGGTCAGCCTTGCCGTTGAAAGGCGCGGCTGCGACCGCCTCCATCAATCCGGCCAGCAAGTTGGAAGAGACATGCGGCAGGACGCTGCCGATTCCGAGGCCCGGGAAATTCTCTTTGCGTCCAGGCGCCCCGCCCGCCGGCCGCGCGGTCATTTCCACATAGATGCGTTCCACCAGCTCGCGGAAACTGGGATCGAGGCGGTTGCGCGGCTGCGGCAGGGTCACTTTGATTTCACTTAAGATCCGGCCCGGATTGCTGCCGAATACCAGTACCCGGTCGCACATCAGCACGGCCTCTTCGATGTTGTGTGTGACCAAGATGACACCCTTGATGGGCATTCTTCCTTCCGCCCACAAATCCAAGAAATCGGTGCGCAGCGTCTCGGCCGTCAGCACGTCCAATGCAGAAAATGGTTCATCCATCAGCAGGATGTTCGGGTGAACCACCAAGGCCCTGGCAAAACCCACGCGCTGGCGCATGCCGCCCGACAATTCGCGCGGATACGCGGACTCGAAACCGTCCAAACCGATGAGGTCGATGGCTGCCAATGATCGCTTGCGGATCTCTGCCCGCGACATGCGTTGCGCCTCCAATCCCAGCGCTACGTTTTCAAAAACCGTGAGCCAGGGAAATAAGGCAAAACTTTGGAATACCATGGCAATACCAGGCGCTGGGCCGGAGATCGGTTTACCGAGGTACTGCAGATCTCCCGCGCTGGGCTCGGAGAGTCCGGCAATCAAGCGCAACAAGGTGGATTTGCCCGAGCCGGATCTGCCCAAGAGCCCGACGATCTGCCCCTCGCGCAACTCCAGATTCATTCCCTGCAATACCAACAGTTCCGCACCGTCCGGCTTCGGGAACGCTTTGCGAACATCGGTGCATTGCAGCAGCGGAGAGGTAGTCATGAGCGGAGGGGTAGTCATGCCGGCCCTTAGGTAAGTCGATATTTGCGCTCGGCGTAGTAATACAAGGGGCGCCAGAAAAGCCGATTGATCACGACCACGAAAAGACTCATGGTACCGATCCCCAAGACGATCTTGTGGAAGTCTCCCGCCGTTGTCGCCTCAGCGATGTAAGAGCCCAAGCCGCGCGCCTCGATTTGAGTATTTCCCCAGTTCGCCAATTCCGCGACGATGGCCGCGTTCCAAGAGCCGCCCGACGCGGTGATGGCCCCGGTGACATAGAACGGCAGCACCGCCGGCAGAGCGATCTTGCGCCACCACAACCAACCTTTGATGCGGAAATTCGCCGCCACGTAACGCATTTCCGCGGGTATCGAGGAGGCGCCGGCAATCACGTTGAATAGAATGTACCACTGAGTTCCCAAAATCATGAGCGGACTCAGATAAATATCCGGATTCAGTTTCCAACGAACGATGCCGAATACGGCGATGGGGAACAACAAATTGGCCGGAAATGCCGCCATGAACTGCGCGATGGGTTGCACGATCTGCGTGGCGCGCGGCCGCATTCCCACCCACACGCCAATCGGCACCCATATCAAGCTGGCGAGCGCGATCAAAACGAAAACCCGCAGCATCGTAATGGTTGCCAAGCCGCCCACTTGCAGCGCTTCCCGCACAGGCGTGTTTTTGATGAGCACCACCACGATATGCCAAAGCCCGGCCACCACGGCCGCGACGATCAGCGACACCCACAGCAAATCGAGCGATCGCTTGGGTCTGTCCGATACGGCCCGGCGGGGTTCATCATCGCGGCGCTTGATGGCACGGCTGGTCAACATGACGGTGGAGTGGAAAAACAATGTTGCCGCCTGAATGAGGCGCGAACGGCGCATCATGGTCAGCGCCCAAGAGTCCGGCACGCGCGCTCCGGGCTCTTGCTCCACCCGGAACCGATCCACCCACGCGACCAGCGGCCGAAATATCAGCTGATCATATAGAAGAATTACGATCAGCATGGTGGCGATAGCCCAGCCGATCGCGGGTAGATTTTTCTGCTCTATCGCCAGCGCGATGTATGAACCGACGCCGGGCAGCGCCACCGTCGTGTGGCCGACGCTGATCGACTCCGAAGCCACCACGAAGAACCAGCCGCCCGACATCGACATCATCATGTTCCAGATGAGCGCGGGCATGGCGAAAGGAACCTCGAGCTGCCAGAAGCGCATCCAAGGAGAGAGCCGGAACGATTCGGCGGCCTCGGCCAGCTCGATCGGAATGGTGCGCAGGGATTGATAAAAGCTGAACGCCATATTCCAGGCTTGACTGGTGAAGATGGCGAAAATTGCCGCGAATTCGGCGCCCAGTACTCGACCGGGCGCCAGCGACATGAAGAAAACGACGGTAATCGATATGAAACCTAAAATAGGTACCGATTGCAGGATATCGAGAATGGGCACCAGCAATTTGCCGGCACGCTCGCTCTTCGCCGCCCAGGTGGCGTATGTCAGGGTAAAGAGCAACGACAGCGCGAGGGCCGCAAACATGCGGAAGGTCGTGCGCGCGGCATATTCCGGCAAATGCCAGGGATCCAGCGAAATGGGCGTTAATTGCAGCTGGGTGAGCGGCGCAAACAGGCCGCGCGAGGTCTCGCCCAGAAACACCACCAGCCCGATTACCACGACGAATGCCAGCACGTCCCAGCGAGTGACGACATCGCGCAGAAAGGCAGGCAGCTCGAAGCGGTTCATCACAGCATTCTCTCAGGACAGACAACGAAGTAGCTAGTAGGGTAAACAGTTCGGCGTGCAGATAATTTGCACATTGGAAGAGTTCAAGCATGGCAAAAAGTTTGACGGCGGATTCGCCCATCGCCCCATTGGTACAGACTCGCTTTAGATTGCTGGGCGCCCTTAGTTTCTCGCACTTCCTCAACGACATGATGCAGTCGCTGATCGTCGCGATTTACCCCTTGCTCAAGGGGGAATTTCACCTGAGTTTCGTGCAGATCGGCACCATCACGCTGACCTATCAGGCTTGCGCATCCCTTTTGCAGCCCATCATCGGCATTTACACCGACAAGCATCCGAAGCCGTATTCGCTCAGCGCGGGCATGTGCTTCACGCTGGTAGGCATCGTGACTTTGGCGTTTTCGCCGAATTACTCCAGCGTGCTGGCGGCGGCGGCTCTGATCGGTGCGGGGTCCGCGATTTTTCATCCGGAATCCTCGCGCATCGCGCGCTTAGCTTCAGGCGGACGTCATGGGCTGGCGCAGTCCATTTTTCAGGTGGGCGGCAATGCCGGCTCTGCCATGGGACCTTTGCTCGCCGCGTGGATCATCATTCCTCAGGGGCAACCCAGCCTCGCCTGGTTCGCGATCGCGGCGGTTCTCGCAATTATCGTGCTGGCGCGAGTGGGTGGATGGTACAAACGCCGGCACATTGACCGGCCCAAACCTGCGCCGATATCTGCCACGGTCGCCCCGGTGTCGCCGGCGAGGGTGCGCTGGTCGATTGCCGTGCTCGTTCTGTTGATATTTTCCAAGTACTTCTACGAGCCAGCATCACGAGCTATTTCAGTTTCTACTTGATCGACAGATTTCACGTCTCCGTGCGCTCCGCGCAGATCCACTTGTTCGTGTTCCTGTTGGCGATGGCGCTCGGCACCCTGTTAGGCGGGCCTCTGGGTGATCGAATCGGACGCAAACGCGTGATCTGGGTGTCGATCTTGGGGATCGCGCCGTTTACATTGATCCTGCCCTACGTCGATTTGATGTGGGTGGGGATTTTGACGTTCATCATCGGCTTGATTCTGTCCTCGGCCTTCTCTGCCATCGTCGTGTTCGCGCAGGAATTGATGCCTGGCAATGTCGGGGCCGTATCGGGCCTCTTCTTTGGCTTCGCCTTTGGCATCGGCGGCATCGGCGCCGCCGTCTTGGGCGGCCTCGCGGATCGCCACGGGATCGAATTCGTCTATCGAATCTGCGCCTATCTACCCCTGCTGGGGATGGTGGCGGCATTCTTACCCAATATCGAACACAATGACCGTAGGGTGGCCTAGAAACAGGACCAATAAATCCCGGCGACTGCGCATGCGATCCGCGATGCGACCTAGGTCCCCTCTGCGGCCGCCTCGATATTGCATAATGCGGTTATGCGACCGATCCGCGCCACGCTATCGGCATTTCTGGTGTTTTGTGCGGCAACTCACACTGCCCGCAGCGACTGGATTTTGACCGCCTCGGCCGCCCTGAACCACGACAACAACGTCGGCAATGCAGAGAACGCTGCGAGCGTGGCTGCGGACTCGCGCGCAGATGCGAGTCTCTCCCTGCTCCAACAAACGCCCTTCGGCGATGGATTTAGTTTGGCGGCGGGCGGGGATTTGTCCGGACAACTCTACGATCATCTCTCGGGCCTCAACAACGGCTCTATCGACGGGATGCTTTCTCTCAAGAAAAAATGGGGGCTGGGTGCCTTCGCTCCCTGGAGCCGTGCGGGAGTTTCCGTCGGCCGTGTCGAATATGACGATCGCTACCGCGATGCGACGCTGTATTCTGTCTCTCTGGAGGCGGGCAAGCGCCTCGATGACCGGTGGAATCTCTGGGCGAAATACGCGTTCGAGATTCGGCGCGCTTCGCCCGCCGAATCCGATATATACGGCGAGTCGAGCGATGTGTTCAGCCAGCGCGGACGAAATTTCAAGGTCGGGGTTCAATATTCATTGAGCGAACGGTTTTCGCTTAGCTTCGGATCGTTATTGAGACACGGCGATGTCATTTCAACCACCCAACCCGGGGCGAACATTTTTGCAAACGCCAAAGCCGTTGCGCCCGATCCCACGTTTGGTTCGGACGCCTACGCGTATAGACTTATCGGCACCACTTTTGGCGCCAGGGTCGGGTTGGAATTCTCGCTGACCACCCGCAGCCTGATCGGTTTTGGATTTCAGCGTCTCGATACGCATGCCCGAGGCGGCAACAATTATGGCGACTCAATGCCGGAATTGACTTGGAACTATCAATTTTGAAGCTTAAGAGATTCACCGCAACTCTCGGATTGGTTCTTGGCTGCGCAGCCCTCGCGCACTCGGCCGAATTGCGCGTGACGGTCAAAGATCATAAGGGCAAGAGTATCGGCGATGCGGTGGTCCTGGCCGTTCCTATGGATCCGCGCAACGCTCAGCATTCCCGACCGCCCCAGGATGCAGTGGATCAGGTCGACAAGCAGTTCGTCCCCTACGTAAAACCGGTATTCGTCGGCTCGACCGTGCGCTTTCCGAACAGCGACAATATCCGGCACCAGGTGTATTCGTTTTCTCCCGCCAAGAAATTTGAGTTGCCCTTGTATGGCGGCACCAACGCGCCCCCCGTCATCTTCGACAAGCCGGGCGTGGTCGTACTCGGGTGCAACATTCACGACTGGATGATCGGCTACATCTACGTATCGGAAACACCCTTCTTTGCCAAGACCGGGCCGCTCGGGACCGCTTCGATCACGGACATGCCGCCGGGCGATTACCTCGTTCGAATATGGCATCCGAATATGGATCGGGCCGAGGAAACTACCAGCCGGCAGGTCGCATTGGGCGCCGAGCCGGTGGCAAGCGCGGAATGGCAACTTGGCCTCAAGCCAAGTATCCACGTGCCGCGAGTCTCCGGTGCGGCGTCGCCGTCTTATCCTTGAGTCCGCGCAAAACTTACGAGAACGCCTGGATGCCGGTCTGAGCTCTGCCCAAGATCAAGGCATGAATATCGTGAGTGCCTTCGTAAGTATTCACGACTTCCAGATTCACGACATGACGAATCACACCGTATTCGTCCGAGATGCCATTGCCGCCGAGCATGTCGCGAGCGACGCGTGCGACATCGAGGGCTTTGCCGCAGGAGTTTCGCTTCATGATCGAGGTGATCTCCACTGAAGCGGTTCCGTCGTCCTTCATGCGGCCTAGGCGCAGACAGCCTTGCAAGGCCAGCGTAATCTCGGTTTGCATATCGACTAGTTTTTTCTGGACGAGCTGATTTGCGGCGAGCGGCCGGCCAAACTGTTTGCGATCCAGCACGTATTGCCGTGCCGTGTGCCAACAACTTTCGGCTGCGCCGAGCGCGCCCCAGGCGATGCCATAGCGCGCGGAATCAAGGCAAGTGAATGGACCCTTCAGGCCCTTGACGCCGGGCAACAGGTTTTCCTCGGGGACGAACACATCCTGCATGAGAATCTGCCCCGTGGTGGAGGCGCGCAGGCCCACCTTGCCGTGAAGCGTCGGCGTGGTCAGTCCCTTCGAGCCTTTCTCGAGTATGAAACCGCGAATAATGTCGTCATCGGTTTTTGCCCAAACCACGAAAACATCAGCAATCGGACTGTTGGTAATCCAAGTCTTGGCGCCCGAGAGCCGATAGCCGCCGGCGGCCTTGCGCGCGCGCGTAATCATGCTGCCGGGATCGGAGCCGTGATCCGGCTCGGTCAGGCCGAAACAGCCGACGGTCTCGCCGCGAGCCAACGGAGGCAGGTATTTCTGCTTCTGCTCTTCGGTTCCGAACTGAAAAATCGGCAGCATGACCAGTGAGGACTGGACGCTCATCATCGAGCGAAATCCCGAGTCAATTCGCTCGACTTCGCGCGCGATGAGGCCGTAGCTGACATAGTTCATTCCGCCGCCGCCATACGTCACAGGGATCGTGGGGCCCAGCAGTCCCACCGCGCCCATTTCTTTGAATATGCCTGGGTCGGTGTGCTCATGACGGAAGGCTTCGAGAATGCGCGGCGCCAGTTGGCCTTGCGCATAGTCGCGGGCCGCATCCCGAATCATTTTTTCCTCATCCGTCAACTGCGCGTCCAGCAACAGCGGATCATCCCAATGAAATTGTTCGCGTGACATGCCTTTTGAAACCTTAGGTTTTTATCCCCGCGAAGGATCGCATACTATCCGCGGGTCGGCACGCCCAACTCCCTTGATATGACAAATATCGCCGCCGGAACTGCAATGCAGGTGACGCGCATGGTCTGTCGGCGGCATCCTACAGCGGCAAAGTCGGCGCCCACGAAACTCGGTCGATATTGACCTACATTGCTGCTCTACCTCTGGTTTTAATGTGCTGGTGGCAGGTCATAGGAGTTTCAATGGGATGCCGCTGGAATTTAAAAAAATAAAATCGCGCGTGACATCGGTACGGCTGCTGCTGGCAGGCGCAATCGGCTTGCTGCTCTACTTCGCGCATGTCGCATTTATACCCGTCGCTTTGGCGCTATTGATTTTCCTAGTCCTCTCCGGACCGGTGGAAGCCTTGCATTGCAGGAACGTACCCCGCAGTGTCGGCGCCGCGGTGATCATGGCCGCCATCCTCGGCATCATGGTCGCACTGGTCAATTTTATGTCCGAGCCCGCGCAAAAGTGGTTCGCGGCTGCCCCGCATACGTTCAGGCTGATCGAACGCAAGATCAGACCGTTCGAACAATTCATGGCGCGTGTCGGGGATTTACGAAATGCCGCCGGCAACCTAGGTGCCGGTGCGCAACCTGCCCAAGCAGCCCCGGCTCCTGCGCCCGCCCCGGCCGCGCAGGAAAGCGGACCGGCGATGCTGCTGGATGGCGCACGCACCGTGGTGCTTTCAGGCGTGACCATTGTGATCCTGACGCTGTTCTTGCTCTCAGGCGGCCCACCCATGCTGGCAAGAATGACTTCGGCTTTTGCCAGCGACTTGAAGTCCGTGCACATCCTCTCCGTGATCGAAAAAGTGCGCAGCGAGGTGGGACGATTCTATGCGACGACCGCGCTCATCAATGTCGGTCTCGGCCTTGTCACGGGATTCGTCATGATGCTGTGCGGAATGCCCAACCCCTTCCTCTGGGGCACCATGGCCGCGTTCCTCAATTTCATTCCCTATGCCGGCGCAACCACGACGTTGGTAGTCTTGACGATCGTCGCCATCATTTCATTCGACGGTTTGGGTCACGCCGTCGCCGTGGCGGGCTCGTATTTGGCGATCGCCACGATCGAAGGACAATTCGTGCAGCCGCTTCTGGTGGGGAGACGTCTGCAATTGAATCCCATGCTGGTGTTTCTTGCGTTGTGGCTCGGCGGCTGCTTCTGGGGAATCGCGGGCATCATTTTGGCCACGCCGACTCTCGCTGCCCTCAAAGTAGTCGCCTCCCATGCTGCCGGCGGCCAGCAGCTGCTGGACTTCTTGAGTCCTTACCATCAGCGCGACCCCGCGGGTGCGGACGTCATGGAGTCGGATGTGTCCTTGGCGGTCGCGTTGCGTGAGCGTGGCGTGCAGCCGCCCACTGCCTAAGGAGGCGATCACCGGCTTTGGCGTGAAACTTCCGCTCGCAGTGTCATAGAATGAGGCCGTGAACGCAGCCCACCCGGAATCCGATGGATATATGAGCGGCTTCGGCAACGAATTCACCAGCGAAGCGCTGGTGGGGGCGCTGCCGCGAGGCCGCAACTCTCCGCAGCGCTGTCCGTTCGGGTTGTACGCGGAGCAATTTTCGGGCACAGCTTTCACCGCGCCACGAGCTGCCAATCGACGCTCTTGGCTGTATCGCATTCGTCCCGCGGTCACCCATCATGCCTTCGAACGCTTCAGTCATGTGCTATTGAATGAACAGCGCGAAGAAGCTGCGACGCCGAATCAGCTGCGCTGGGACCCCTTAGCCATTCCAAGCGCACCCACGGATATCATTGAAGGCCTTGTCCCTATCGCCGGCAATGGATCGCCCGAGGCCCACTCGGGGTGTGCCATCTATTTGTACGCCGCCAATCGCTCGATGCAGCGGCGATTCTTTTACGATGCTGACGGCGAGCTGCTCATCGTTCCGCAACAAGGCACGCTCGTGCTCGACACCGAACTCGGCCGCTTAGAGCTGGAACCCCAGGAAATTGCAGTCATTCCGCGCGGCCTGCGCTTTCGGGTGGACCTGCCGAACGGCGCGGTACGCGGCTATATCTGCGAAAATTTCGGAGCGCCATTCAAATTGCCGGACCTGGGGCCCATTGGCTCCAATGGTCTGGCGAACGCGCGCGATTTCCTCACGCCTGTCGCCCGCTACGAGGACATCGAGGCAAGCTGCGAGCTGATCGCAAAATTCGGCGGCCGCTTGTGGGTCGCAAAAATGGATCATTCGCCGCTCGATGTCGTGGCCTGGCACGGGAACAATGTGCCTTACAAATATGATTTGCGGCGCTTCAATACGATGGGATCAACTTCATACGATCATCCCGATCCGTCGATTTTCCTGGTTCTGCATTCGCCGAGCGATACCGCCGGCACCAGCAATATCGACTTCGTGGTTTTTCCGCCGCGCTGGCTGGCAATGGAAAATACTTTTCGACCGCCGTGGTTTCACCGCAACGTCGCCAATGAATTCATGGGCCTCATCTGCGGCGTCTATGACGCAAAGAGCACCGGTTTCGTGCCAGGCGGATCTTCGCTGCACAATTGCATGAGCGGACACGGACCGGACGCTGCCACATTCGACAAAGCGAGCGTCGCCGATACCTCCATTCCCGTCCACATCGGCGACACGATGGCATTTATGTTCGAATCCCGCAGCATCCTCAAGCCCACAAGCGCTGCGCTCAACGGGGCACCGCCATTGCAAACCGACTATCTGAGCCACTGGCTCGGCCTGAAGAAACGCTTCGATCCGGCCAAGCCGTGACAACCCGGTTGGACATGACGCACGATCCCAAGGCTCGCAGCTGGCTGGCATCCGCGAATCGAGCCGGGTGCGCATTCCCGATCCAAAATCTTCCGTTTTGCGTGTTCCGGCACGCGAAATCAGCGGAAAGCTTTCGCGGGGGTGTGGCGATCGGCGATCAGATCATCGATCTTTGCGCAGTCGCGGATGCACAGCTGTTCTCCGGCGATGCCGCCGAAGGCGTTTCCGCCGGCAGCCTGGACTCATTGAATTCTCTGATGCGTCTCGGGTCCGGCGTTTTAAGTGCGCTGCGCCGCGCGCTGTTCGAAGCCATGGCGCAAGGATCCGCGCACCAAGCCCTGCTGAACAAGTGCCTGGTGCCGCAGAACGAGGCAGTATTCGCGCTACCCGCGAACATCGGCGACTACACTGATTTCTACATTTCGATCCATCACGCGACGGCAATCGGCCGCTTATTTCGGCCGGACAATCCCCTCCTGCCCAACTACAAATGGATCCCCATCGGCTATCACGGTCGCAGTTCCTCGATCGGCATGTCGGGGCAAAACTTTCGGCGGCCTCAAGGACAGAGATCTTCCGGGACCGGCAGTCCCACGGTTGGCCCCAGCACGCGTTTGGACTATGAACTCGAGCTGGGAATTTTCATCGGCGCCGGCAATACGCTTGGCACCCCGATTCCGATTTCCGACGCTGAGAATCACATCTTCGGCCTGTGCCTGCTCAACGATTGGTCGGCGCGGGATTTGCAGGGCTGGGAGTATCAGCCGCTCGGTCCTTTCCTTTCGAAGAATTTTGCGACCAGCATTTCGCCCTGGATCGTGACGCTGCCTGCGCTCGCACCCTTTCGCGTTCCGTTCGATCGGCCCGAGTCGGATCCTCAGCCGTTGCCCTATTTGAACTCTCGGGAGAATCGTGAAGCGGGCGGCATCGACATCCGGCTGGAAGCACTCATTCAGACAGCAAAAATGCGCGCACGCGGCGAGCCGCCGCAACGGCTCTCGGAAACCAGTTTTCGGCACGCCTACTGGAGCGTCGCGCAACTCGTCGCGCATCACACCGTCAATGGCTGCAATCTGCGCCCTGGCGACCTATTCGGCAGCGGTACGCAGTCCGGTCCGACGCCTTCAGAGGCAGGCTCTCTGGTGGAACTGAGCAAGGGTGGCACGCAAGCGCTGCCAATCGGCAAAGATGAGCAGCGCACCTTTCTGGAAGACGGCGACACCGTGATTTTCCGCGGCTGGTGCGAGCGCCCCGGCGCGGTAAGCATCGGATTCGGCGAGCTTTATGCGCAGGTATTGCCGGCCAGCATCCCTTAAGGCCGCCCGCCATTGGCACGCTGACATTTTTATCAGCGTTGCTCCTACAGTCCTGAAAAACCTCGCATTTTATAATTGCGCCGAGTTTAATTTCGATGAAAAATTGTTGCCGCGGTGAATGCCATGAATGTCTCGATCGCCATCCTATTGCTTCTGTGCCTCTGCCTCATGTTGGCGTGGGGCTTGATTAGTCTTGTGCAGAATCTGACTGCCGCCACCGCACATGACGAGCCGGCATTTCGTGAACCGGGCCCGATCTTTCACGATCATAGTGCCGAGCAGCTGGGCGCTAGATCTCAATTTGCCTGGCAATCTCGATCGCATTCGAAGGCTCCAGATTGAATCGGTCGACGATCTTGACCGAATTGCGATAGAGAAACGCAAACAATGCCATTCGCCAGCCTCGCAGGTCGGCCCCTTCCCCTTTGGAAACAACCAAATCGCGGGTGCCGATAAACATCGCTTTGTCGAAATCGATATCCGCCGGCAGACCACGGGTTTTTAGCAACGCTTGGCGCAGATCGGGGATTTCCAGGAAACCGAAGCGCGCCACCAGATGCCACAATCCTTCGCCGACATTGTCGACCACCGAGCACGTCGGGCCTGATATTCGCGGCGTGCTTTCGAACACGACGCTGAGAGCAATGGCATTGCGCGGCAAGACGCCGACAAAATGCGCATGGTCCATGATAAGCCGCGAAACTTTTTGTGCGCTGCGCGTCAAAAATACGGTCGTTCCATCCATGCGCGGAATCGCCCCGCTTTTCAAGTCCGACAGAAATTTCTCCGCGGATTGAGGCGACTGCACCAGTGTGTTGCGGATCGCCTCGATGCCCCGGCGCCACGTCGTCATGATCACGAATAAAATGGCCGCGAATGTCAGCGGCAGCCACCCACCCTCGGCAATCTTCAAGAGATTCGCCGTGAAAAACCCGGTATCGACGACGATAAAGATGCCGATAACCACGGCGGCCACGGCCATAGGCCACTTCCACAGATCGCGCATCGCGCGGTACAAAAGGAAAGTGGTCAACAACATGGTGGTCGACACTGCCGTGCCGTAGGCACCCGCCAGCCGATCCGAGGCGCCAAAGGCGATGGTCGTGGCGATGGTCGCCACCATCAGCAGCCAATTGACCACCGGAATATAGATCTGACCGTACATGCGATCTGACGTTTGTCGAATCGCCACTCCCGGCAACCACCCAAGCTGCATGGCCTGCCGCGTCATCGAGAAAGAACCCGTAATAATCGCCTGACTCGCGATGATGGTCGCAAGCGTCGCCAACACTACCAAAGGGTAGACCGACCAGGCAGGTGCAATTTGAAAAAAAGGATTGCCGGTTACCGTTCCCTTGTCGATCAAAAAAGCCGTTTGTCCCGCATAGCTCAAGAGCAGCGCCGGTAGAACCACGGCGTACCACGATCGGCGGATCGGACCCTTGCCAAAATGTCCCATGTCGGCGTAAAGCGCTTCACCGCCGGTGATGCATAGAAACACGCCGCCCAATACGAGAAAGCCAGTGCGGCCGGAGGCCACCATGAAGCGGATGGCATAGCGCGGATCCACCGCTGCGATGACGTCCGGGTGTTTCAAAATCGACGCCACGCCCAGCAACGCAATCACCGCAAACCAGAGCAGCATGACCGGCCCGAACGCACGGCCGATCTTTTCGGTGCCGAAGCGCTGCGCGGAGAAGAGCACCAACAGAATGACGACCGCCATGGGCATCACGTAGGGCTTCAAGGCTGCGGTGACGACGTTGACACCCTCGAGCGCACTCAACACGGAAATCGCAGGCGTGATCACGCCGTCACCATAAATCAGCGCGGCGCCGAGCAACCCCATGCCGGTGAGCAGGCGCACTCCGGGCGTAAAGCCGTTCGCGCCGATCAGGGACATCAACGCCAGGATCCCGCCTTCGCCGCGATTATCGGCACGCATGACAAACAAGCAGTACTTGATCGAGATGGTCACAATCAAAGTCCAAAACACCAACGACAGCACGCCCAGTGCGGTTTGCGGTGTGAATTGGCCGCCCATGGCCTGCACCACCGTTTGCAATGTGTACAACGGGCTCGTGCCAAGATCACCGAACACGACGCCTAGCGCGCCAAATGCAGCCCAGGATCTGCGGTGACCCGGAAGCGCCTCACTGAGCCGATTTGTTGCCATGGCGCTGCCGTTTCCCTTTCCAGAACATTAACTTCGTAGGGCCTCTCCCACAGCCATAGTGGACCGCGGCCGCTGCCTTCTTAAGAGCGAGGTGCATACGATAAGCGTAGGTAATTTCCTATGGGGTATTACCTGGAGGATCCAACATGCGTGGCAATATGAAGGCTGCATTGATCTTGGCGCTGCCGCTGCTGATGATCGGAACGGCACTCGGCGGCGAGGGTGTACAGGTCAAGATTACCAACGACGGAACGCAGGACATTGTCGTCACAGTGTACGACATGAACGCCAACCCTCGGGTAATCTTGCTGCGAAATGCGCGGATCAACGGTTTCACGTCGGTGCCCGTATCTGCCATAGCCGACGCCACTGGACGCGCGAACCTATCGTGGACAGCGACCAGCACTGACGCGACCTCCGCCAAGTGCGGGCACGATGACACTCTTGCCCTAAACAATGACTCCGCAGTCAGCGTGCACGCCGATTCCAGCTGCAGCGAACTAGCTGCGGGGACTGGCTAGCAAGTCAGAACCGCATTGCCGATGGCACGCGCGCGGGACGCGCGCAGCAAATGCCGCGCGCGTGCCGCGCATAGCGCGAGAAGTCCCAACAGTGTCGAAAGCCCGAGCGCTCCGCCGCCGCCTCCGCCTGAACTCGGCGGCGGTGTTGCAGCTGTGACGGATAGCGTCGCTGAAGTCGCAGGAGAAGTCCCGGCAAAGTTTGCGCACACCAGCGTGTAAGTATCCGATCCCACAGCAGACGGATTGACGGTTTGTGTACCGTTGCTTGCCAAGGGACCGGACCAACTTCCCGACGCTGTGCAGCCGTCGGAGGTATTCACCGATGACCAGGTGAGCGTCGTCGAACCGCCGGTCACGATGGACGTGGAGGCCAGGGTAAGCGTGGGTGCGGGCGGAAGGACGGCAGGAATCTTCTGGGCAGCGATGTTAGCCTGAACAAATCCATAGCCCGAATCGAAATTGAATGTCCCTGTTGTCGGGTTGGGCGTAGCGCCCATCGGCGCTGCGCCTTGCTGCAACACTGAATAAATCTCCGCGGGTGTGAGCGCCGGGTCCGCCTGCAGCAGCAGCGCCGCGATACTCGCGACATGCGGCGCAGCCGCCGACGTGCCGAAAAAATTCGGAAAGTTGGCGTTATTCGCGCACTCGGGGACCGTGCTGTTATCGTCAAATCCTGTGCCAGCAATCGTAAAGCCCAGAAACGTGTTGTTGCCGCCATCGGGGCCGACAAAATCTGGTTTTTGGCGCGTTACTGGTGTGGTGAGGCGCGTTCCGTTGACGTCGAAGAGAATCGGATCGCCGCCGGCAGAGGAAAACAATTCCAACAAAGGCGTCGTCGCTCCGCAGGAAATGGTATCCGGGAAAAACGCCGCGCCGACTGCGGCCGCGCCGGTGGCGCTCGGGTGGCCCTGCAGCGTGCTGCTGTTGGTTGCGAACTGCGTTGCGATCTGGCTGCCTGCGCCATCATCTTCGACCACGACCTTGATGCGTCCCGGCGTGGCACCAGCGGACAGACCAACCATAACATTCAAGTTCGCCGTCGAACTATTACCCGCTGCGTTGGCGGGATTATCGATAATCATGATCTGCACCGGGTCTTGGCCAAGACTGCTGGGGCCACTGCACGTCATCGCCTGAAGATTGCCATTGGCGATGATGTCGTTCCCGACTGCGCCGGTGATGCACACATCGATTTTGCTGGTGGATCCGCCGCTGTCGGGTGCACCCGTGACGTAAGGCTGGTCCCATTCCACCACAATCACGACAAATTCGCCCGGAATGAGCGGTGGGATGGTGACCGGGAGCATTGTTGTTGTGGCCGTTGGGGAACCAGAAGCGGCGAAATTCAGCAAGTGCTCGCCGGTGTTCGGCGACGAAGTCGAAACAAACGAGAAGTTGGGGCTATTGTTGTTGTAGCCAAGCACGCCGTTGTTGCCGGCCGACGAAAAATACGCGACACCGTTCGCCACCACGGCATCAATGGACTGCGCCACCAAACCGTCCTGAAAGAACGGCTCGTCGAAATAGCCCACGTCATCGACGATCACCTTGGCGCCTGCGCCAGCCAGCTGCGTGATGCCCGATGCAAAATCCGCCTCGCTGTTCTCTGCAGTATAGAAAGCCAGACTCGCGCCCGGCGCAACATCGTGAACGATTTGCATCATGGCTCGGCCCTCGTCGCCGAATGGCAACTGAACCGGCGCGCCGTAGTTCATGCAGGTCGCATCCTCGATCACATTGACCGAAGCGGGCAGATCCCCGCTCGCCACGTCGCCGGCGGCGGTGGTGTTAAATCCATTGTTGGCGTAGCCCGCATTGCCGCCGGCCGGCACCCCGTTGTTGGCATACACCGAGTAGCAATCATAACTGTCGGAAAGGACACCGACAGTGATTCCCGCGCCATCCAGCGAATTGTCCGAGCGCACCAGATCGCTGTTCTGCGCATAGTCGCCCTGCGAAGTGACCGCGCCGCTCTTGGTGCGCATCATCGCTGCGCGGATGGCATGGACCTCTGTCAGGGCGGTGGCGGCGTCCAATTGGTCGACCGGCAGCCAACCGCCCACGTCATTGGAATACTGCGATGCCCGCTGCAGGCCGAGTCCCACCAAGGCGGCCTTCAATTTTTGCGGATCGCCCTTGGTGATGGCGTCGATCAGAACGAGAGGCGACGAACTGTTGCCCGGCTGGCTGAATCTCGCCGCCGGATTCAACGCATGCAGGTCCGCAAGCGCCGACCCGGGCCGCAGGCTGCTCACATGGCGCGCGATCTCCGCCAGCGATGCATCGTATTTGGACCCGCTCGCGCTGAGGCGTTGTTGCGCACTGCGGCTGCCGGCAACATGCAGGACCGATTTACCGGGTGCATTCGGACGCAGATGCCTGGGTTGCGAAGGACCGACAGCGGAGACCGCCGAGAGGGTCATTAATACGCCCACGGTCAAGATTGCAAAGTTACGTGAAGACATCCGTGGTCTCTCCCTTGGTTGCCACGATTATGCGTCTAAGCTTGAGACAAGCCTGCCGAGCAAAAGTTTGCAGCCAATGGTAACAGCAGATCGCGATGCAGGCTGGATCGTCGTATTGTGCCGACGCCCGATAGGCAAACGCCGGTCCTTAGCCATCCAGCCAAATGCTGGTCATTGACGCCACATGCAATTCCGCGCGGTCCAGTTCACTTTCAAGAAGGTGATATGCGTCGTCCTGAATACGTCCGCGCCGCCGCCAGTCCGCCAGGAGTTGCCGCTCGGCGGCAATGGCGCGCCTGCGCATTTTGTCGTATTCGGTATCCGGCTGGGCTCGACCGACATTGCCCGCGCGCACAGCCTCATACTCGGCGCGCAGCGCCGCCGCGCCCTCGCCGGGAATTTCCTGCAACTCCTTCAACGCCGCTCCCAGCATGGCATCGCGCGCTTTCCCGACTTCTGCATCGAGCGAGTCATCCGGAGCGATGTGCAACAGCGCAATCAGCGGGCGGATGGTAAATCCCTGCAGAATCAGCGTGCCGAGTACCACCGTGAAGGCACTCAAGACGATGACGTCGCGGCTGGGAAACTGCTGCGGCAGGGCCAGCGCCGTTGCCAGCGTAACGAGTCCCCGCATTCCGCACCACGAGGTCAATACCCCGATCGATGCACTGGGCAGTCGTGAATGGAGTATGTGTTCAAAAAAATTCGGAAACGAACGCAGCACGAAACCATACGTCATGACGTAAGCAAGACGCACCCCGATGACGATCCCGAGCACGATGCCGGCAAAGCCCATGGCGTGCGTCAGCGCATCGCTCTGCAGTTGCGTCAAAATGTCGCGCGCCTGCAGCCCCATCAACAAGAATGCGAGCACGTTGAGCACGAAAACCACGGTCGCCCAAACTGCGTAAGAGTTCACACGATCCCTGGCGCTGGTGCGCGACGGCATGTAGCGGGCAATTACTGCCGCCAGCGCAACCTCCGCCACGATCGGCGATAGCTGCAATCGTTCGGCCAAAATCCAGGTCCCGTAGGCGAATAAGAACTGCACGATGACCAAGGACAAAGTACCGGCCAGCTTGGTGAAGACACGCATGCCCAACTGCGCGGATAGAACTCCCAATACCGCGCCGCCGGGAACTGCGATCAATAGGCGCGGCGCCAGGGAGCGCCATGCACCATCAGGCGCCACCGCGGCAGTTATCGCCAATCCGAACAGCAACAAGGCGACGGCATCGTTGAGCAAGCTCTCGCCCTGAAGGACCGCCAACGTTCGGCGCGGCAAGCTGAATTCCTGCAGGACAGCCGCGGCGGCCGCAGCGTCGGGAGGCGCAACGATGGCGCCCAAGGCGATCGCCGCCGCAATCGGCAGTCCGCCCAGCGCCACCCCTGCCCAAGCCACCGCCGCGGTGGTGAGCACGACGAGCACCACGGCGAGGGACACCAGTGGCACCCAAATGCGCAGCATTTCTCGCGGCGGCATGTCAAACGCCGAGTCCAGAACCGCAGGCGCGACGAACAATGCGAGGGCAAGCTGCGGCTGGATGCCCATATGCGGCGCAAAGGGCAGCAGCGCCACGCAACCACCCGCCAAGGCCAGCAATGAGGGATAGGGCACGCGAAGGCGCCGTGCAATCTGCAGGAACACCACGGCGATGGTCAGCAATATCAGCGTAATTTCAAATAACTGCATGGCTTGCAAAGATTGTACGAGGACGCGCTATATTTCCATACCAGCTTTAAGCGAAGGAGTACAAGCCATGTCCCTACCATCGATGATCTTCTGGTGCGCGACTGGGTGGGTAGTGGCCGGGGCGCCCGCACTGGGCGCCGACGCCAATGCCGGCAAATTGTTATTCCGCGAGCGCTGCAGCGTCTGCCATACCGCCGAATCGGGCGATAACGGCGGCGCTCAGGGACCGTCATTGATCGGCCTCATGGGGCGTGCGGCGGCGAGCTCGCCCCAGTTTTCATACACCGCGGCGCTACGTGATTCGAAACTCACGTGGGACGCGGCAACGCTGAAGCGCTTCCTCGCCGCCCCCACTGGAGTTGTGCCGGGGACCTCGATGGCGCTTGCGGTACCCGGTGAATCCGATCGCGACAACCTAATCGCCTATTTCCAGAGCGTCGCGAACCAAGCGCCGCCCTCCGAAGCGTCGATCGTCGTACCGGGAAGCAGCACGCAATCGGCCAATTGGCGCTTGGACGCCCCCGGCCGGGTGCATCACATCAGTGCGACCTCGCTTCCCGCGGCGTTTGCGACACCCTCTTCCCGGAACACCTCATCGGTCGTGCCGAAACCGTCAGGCGCGTCTTTATCGGTACCGCCGGGATTTCACGTCGATACCTTCATCTCGAGTCTGTCGGGGCCTCGTAAAATGCTGGTTGCATCCAATGGGGACATACTGGTCACCGAGATGCGGGCCGGACGCGTCACTGTGCTGCATCCCTCATCCGATGGCAGCCGCGTCGCCCGCACCGACGTGTATCTACAAGGACTGAAGCAACCCTTCGGTCTGGCGTTCTATCCGAATGCGCAGAATCCGCAGTGGCTGTATGTGGCCGAGACCAACCGGGTCACCCGATACGCGTATAAAACGGGCGATGTGAAGCCGCGCGGCGAAGCCCAGATCGTGGTGGCACAATTGCCCAGCGGCGTGGGCCACTCCAGCCGCGATATTGCGTTTTCGCCGGATGGCAAGCAGCTGTTCGTTTCGGTGGGCTCAGGCTCGAATGTCGCCGAGACGATGTCGAAAAAGACCCCCGCAGAAATCAAGGCGTGGGAAGCCGCCCACGGCCTCGGCGCTGCCTGGGATGTGGAAACCGATCGAGCGGCCGTATTGGAGTTCGATGCAGCCGCGCCTGGGACGGCCGCGATCTACGCCAGCGGCATTCGCAATTGCGTCAGCCTCACCGTGCAACCGGCGAACGGCGCGCTGTGGTGCACGACAAACGAACGCGATGCCCTCGGAGATGATCTCGTGCCCGATTATTCGACGCGAGTGAAACACGGTAGCTTTTACGGCTGGCCGTGGTACTACATCGGCTCAAACGAGGACCCGCGCTTGAAGGGCGAACGCCCCGACCTGGCAGGTAGGGTATCGGTACCTGATGTGCTGTACCAGTCTCACTCCGCGGCGCTCAGCATGACTTTCTATGTGGCCAGCAGCGGAATATCCGCCTTCCCTGCGGCGTTCGTGGGCGATGCCATTGTCGGTTTTCATGGCTCTTGGAACCGCAGTTTGCGTACCGGTTACAAGCTCGTGCGTGTTCACATGAAGAACGGCGAGCCAACCGGTGATTACGAAGACTTTCTAACCGGCTTTGTCGTGGATGACGCGCATGTCTGGGGTCGCCCGGTGGCAACCGCGGAACTTGCCGATGGATCGCTGCTGATGAGCGAGGATGGCGGAAATGTGATCTACCGCATCTCGTACGCGCACTGATGCGCATCGATTCACCGGCACTACCATTGATGTAATATGACTTAGGCACGCCGGGGAGAAGGGAATGGCCAAAGTCACGAGGCGATCGTTTGTCACGACGGTCGGCGCGGCGAGCGTCGCCTCAGCGACAGCGTTGCTGACTGCTCCCTCACCGGCAGCGACCGCCGGTGCCGAGGCCTCCGCGAAAATTCCAAGCAACGCACCGGCCGTCTATCTCTTCTTCAATGCTGATGAAGCGCGCTTCATCGAGGCCGCGTGCGAGCGGTTGATTCCCGCGGACGAGCTCGGAGCCGGGGCGCTTTTAGCCGCAGTTCCCAACTATCTCGATAAACAGTTGGGCGGCGCCTGGGGTGCGGGCGAGCGGCTGTACCGTAGCGGCCCCTGGGCTTCGGGAACCGCCACGCAGGGATACCAACTGCCGTTCACACCGGCCGAACTGTTTCATACTTCGCTTCGCGCCATCATTCGCGACTTAGCGGAGCACCGAACGCCATTTCATGAGATGTCAGCTGACAACCAGGATACTTATCTCAAATCCCTCGAGGCCGGCGCGCTCGATTTGGACGGCGTGCCCTCGTCTGTTTTCTTCGATGCGTTGTTACAAATGACCGTGGAGGGATTCTTTAGCGATCCGGTGTATGGAGGCAATCGCGACATGGTTGCTTGGCGCATGATCGGATTTCCCGGGGCCTACGCGGACTACTTCGAAGCAGTGGATCGGCACGGCATGAAGTTCGAACGCGAGCCGATGAGCCTCGCCGAGGACAGCAAAGGCCATATTCACGTGCGCAAAGACATTCCCGCGAACCTCTAAGGCGTTTTCGAGCAATCCACCATGGCGCAGCGTCTCAAGGAAGTTGATGTCCTCGTTATCGGCGTCGGGATGGTGGGCAGCATGGTCGCCAAGGAACTCGCCGCGGCCGGCTACAAAGTAGTGGGACTGGAGCGCGGCCAAACGCGCTTCACCGTTCCCGAGTTTCAAAGTCCGGCGATGCACGACGAACTGCGCTTCGCCGTTCACAAAGCCATGATGCAGGACAACACCCGTGAGCCGGTGACCTTCCGCAACCAGAGTTCCCAAGCCGCTCTGCCGCTGCGGCGCTGGGAGGGCTTTCTACCGGGTACCGGTCTCGGTGGATCCATGGTGCACTGGAACGGGCAGACCTATCGCTTCCAAGCGAGTGACTTTCAGCTCGCATCCCACACGCGCGAGCGGTATGGCAAGAATTTTCTCGACGCGGATCTGACCATCCAAGATTGGGGCGTGACGTACGAAGATCTCGAGCCGCACTACGATCGCTTCGAATACCTGCTGGGAACCAGCGGCAAGGCGGGGAATATCAAGGGGCAGATTCAGCCGGGCGGGGATCCGCACGAATCCCCGCGTTCACGCGACTACGCCACGCCGCCGCAAAAAGAGCTGTTCCAGGGTGCCATTTTCCGCAAAGCCGCCGCCGGCCTAGGTCACAACCCGTTTCCTCAGCCCTCGTCGAATTTGAGCCAGCCCTATACCAATCCTGAAGGCATGCAGCTCAATACCTGTGTCTTTTGCGGCTTTTGCGAACGCTTCGGCTGCGAGCACTTCGCAAAGTCCACTCCGCAGACCGTGATCCTGCCGGTGTTGCTCGCGAACCCTAACTTCGAACTGCGCACCGGCTGCCAAGTGCAACGTATCAATCTCGACTCCACCAAGAAGCACGCTACCGGGGTCACGTACGTCGACGCCGTCGGCCGCGAGTTCGAACAGCCTGCGGCGTTGATCGTCACTTCAATGTTTGCGCTCAACAATGTGCGGATGCTGCTCTTGTCGGGTATCGGCACGCGCTACGATCCGAACACCGGACAAGGCGTCGTCGGCCGCAACTACTCCTACCAGACCGTGAGTTCGGTTGCGGCGTTCTTCGATGACGATGTCATCGTCAATCCATTCATGGCATCGGGTGCCTCCGGAACGGTGATCAACGATTTCGCCGCCGACAATTTCGATCACAGCGGCTTGGGCTTCATCGGCGGTGCCTATGTCGGGGCAGTGAACAGCCATGGCCGGCCGATTCAATTTCACCCGGTGCCGCCAGGCACGGCCCGTTGGGGCAAGAGCTGGAAACAGGCTGTAGTCAAGCACTACAACCACACCGTGACGATCAGCGCGCACGGCAGCTCCATGTCGCAGCGCCAAAACTATTTGGATCTCGATCCCACGTATCGCGATGCCTGGGGTCAGCCGCTCCTACGAATGACGTTCGACTTTCCGGAGAACGATCTCAAAATGGCGGCCTATGTCACCGCCAAAGCAGTCGAGATCGGTAAGGCCACGGGCGCCAGGCAAGTGGCGGGCTATCCACGCAAGGGCCCCTACACCAGTCAGCAGTATCAAAGTACACACAACACCGGCGGCACGGTGATGGGTGAGAATCCGCAGACCAGCGCGGTCAACCGTTACCTGCAGTCCTGGGACGTTTCCAACGTGTTCGTGATCGGCGCGTCAAATTATCCGCAAAATGCCTCGTGGAATCCCACTGGCACGCTCGGCGCGCTGACCTACTGGGCGATCGACGCCATCAAGAACAAATACCTCAAGAGACCGGGCCATTTGGTGGCCGCTTGAACATCCGGCGAATCCTTCGCAGATGGCGCACCTACCCCGTGCTGTTGGCGAGTTCCTTCGCTTGCGCCGCGCCGACAGCCGCACCGCCGTGCGAGGCATGCCATGGCGTTCATGGAGAGGGAATGGCTGCGGCTCACGTGCCGAGGATCGCCGCGCAATCCTCGGAATACTTGAAGAAGCAGCTGGATGACTACGCCCAAGGCACGCGGGAGAATCCGGTCATGCAAAATTTTTCCAAACAGCTGAGCGAGAAACAACGGCTGCAGTTTTCGACGCATTTCGCATCGATGCCTCTACCTCACGGCGAGCGGATCACGCTCCTGAACCAGGTGCAGATGGCGCGCGGTCATCAATTGGCCTACCAGGGTGATGAGCAGCGCAGGGTGCAAGCCTGCAACAGCTGTCATGGTCCTGACGGGATCGGCGTGCTGCATGCCGCGCCCTATTTGGCCGGGCAATCGGCCGAATATTTGGCGGGCGCGCTTCGGGCCTACCAACAAGATACTCGCAGGAACGACGCCGGCGAGCTGATGCGATCGATCGCCAAGCGGTTGGACGAAGCGGACGTCGTCGCAATCAGCGGCTATTTTGCTAACGTGACTATTCCATCACAGTGAGAAACCACAATGAAACTAGTACCTATATCACTCCTCGCCATTGCTATCCTGTCGCTGAACGCGACGGCCGATGAAACGGCCGCGCAACCGGTGCGCAACATCTTGGAACGTCACGATCAATCCGGCGTGCCCGGCAAGGAGATCGTGATTGGCACGGCGACCCTGCCGCCAGGCTCCGTCATTGGCTATCACACGCATCCCGGTGACGAAGCGGGCTATGTGATCAAGGGCACTTTGATCCTGAAGACGCAGGGACAGCCCGATCGGGTCTTGAAAGCGGGAGAGAGCTTTTTCAATCCGCGCGGTGCCGTGCACAGTCTCGCGGTGGCCCCGGGATCAGACGGCGGCATGGCAGTGTCGTCCTGGATCGTAGACAAAGGCGTGCCGATGGCGACGCCCGTACCCGCCGCAAAATAAACGCGGCTAGAGAAAATCCGCGTCGTCGTACAGCAACTCCAGCTCATCGACTTTCAGCGCGGCGGCATGCGCGCCGACCAGAATATGACGCGCGATCAGCAGGCTTACGCGTGCCAGCTCGCGCGCTGAGGCGCGAATTTTTTCTCTATCGCTGCTGAAATCCAGCAGATCCGAGCCGCGCGCGAGTCCCGCGGCCACGGTCGCGGCAAGCTCCGCCAACTGATGCTCGTTGTATTGCATACCACATTGCTTATTGATTCTTCGTGGCGCAAAGTTTATGCGTTTCGGACATGCCGCGCGCTAACATAAAGCAATTCACGTTCCTTCCCGCTCATCTTTGCGCGGCTTGTCGTGGTCGTAATCCAAGTGCAGGTAGTCGGGATTGAAGAACGAGACTTCCTTCAAAGCGTCGAGGTCTTGAATTGACAGCGTGCCGCCCTCCAGGGTGATCAGCTTCTGCCGCCTCAATTCCTGCAGCGTGCGGTTGACGTGAACCGATGACAATCCCAAGGTTTCCGCCAGGTCGACCTGAGTGAGCGGCAGGGTGCATGAGTTGCCCTCATTCAAGCCTACTGCCCGGAAGCGGTAAAGAAGCTCGCAAAACAAATGCGCCATCCGCTCCAGGGCATTTCGCTGCCCCACATTGACGATCCATTCGCGCGCGATGGCTTCCTCCACGAGCGTGGACCACCACAATGCCCGCGTCAGGGTCGGATAATTCTGAGTCATTTTCAGGATATTTTCTGGGGATATGTTCGCCACCTTCGAGGCGACAACCGCGCCTATGGAGTGGTCCATGCGCTTAAGGATGAACACCCGCAAATCGCATAGATCCCCCGGCACGAAGTAAGCGACGATTTGCCTGCGCCCGTCCTCCAGCACTTTGTAGCGGCAGGCAAATCCTTCCAGCAGCAATTTGACTCCGCCGGTGCGATCGCCCTGCGAGATTACATCTTCGCGGGCGGCAAATTCGCGCACGTCGAGCGTGCTCTCTTCGACCACGTTCGACTCTTCCGCGGACAGTTCGGTAAAGTTCGCAAGCTTGCGCAGCAGCGGATTATTCATATGCAAGCAGCGCCTCGCTGGCCGGAAACTCTATGGTGCAAAGTACTCCCTCGCTTAAAAATAGCATGTCGCCCTCCCCGTGCAACTCGCTCGCGATCAGGCGCTTCACGACCTGCGAACCAAAACCCGGCTTTTCGCCGGTAGCGAGCGGCATTCGGACCCCATTCTCTCCCCATTCAAGGTGCAGGCGCGAATCCTTGGCGCCGCTAAACCACCATACCACGCGCAGCTGAGTCTGCGATTGAGACAAGGCGCCGAACTTGACGGAATTGGTTACGAGTTCGTGGATCAAGAGGCCCACGAGTTCCGCCGACTTGGCGTTGAGTCGAACCTCCGGGCCGTCAATGGTGATTCCCGATCGGTGGGCGCGGTGGACCAGCAACTCATCGAGCACCAAGGATTCCAGATCCACGCCGGCAGCAATGGAAGTGAGTGCCACACGTCCGATCGCCCCTACCCGGCCTGCAAGATGCACGGCCGACTCCTCCGGATTCCGGTCGTGAATCTGCATATGAACCGTGATCGACCTGATCACGGCTAGAAGCCTGCGGATGCGGTGGTTGAGCTCCGCACTGTCGGCAACTTTCTTGGCGGTCATGGCAGCGCTCTCCGCAAGAAATCTGGCTCGTTGCCTTAGACTATCCGCGTATTGAAAGACCTCTTCACCAACCTGTGTTAGCACTCCCAAACAAGTGCTGCCGCCTGACGGTTCATTGCGCTACTCTAACGGCCATGTTTAACCGGCTGACACTCGCTCTCATTCTCGCACCCTGTCTGATGGCTCGTGCGGCCGCGCCCCCCGAACTCGAATCCGACAAGGGGATGGTAGTCACTTCTCAGCACCTCGCCACCGATGTTGGCGCGGCCATTCTGCGTCAGGGAGGCAATGCCGTTGATGCCGCGGTAGCGGTCGGCTATGCGCTGGCAGTGACCCATCCTTGCTGCGGCAATCTCGGCGGTGGCGGCTTCATGGTCATCCATTTCGCCGACGGCAAAAATACCTTCATCAATTTTCGCGAGAGGGCGCCCCTCGTCGCGCGCGCCGACATGTTCCTCGACGCGCAGGGCAAGGTTGTCAGCGACCGCAGTCTCGACGGTTATCTGGCGGTGGGTGTGCCCGGAACGGTCATGGGTTTGGAAACCGCGCGGCAGAAATACGGCACGCTGCCGCGAACCGTGTTGATCGCGCCGGCCATCAAGCTCGCGGAGGAAGGGTTCGTGCTGACTCGAGGCGATGTCGACGTGCTCGCAGACGGTACGAAGGGGTTTCGCAATCAGCCCAACGTGGCGGCGATATTCCTCAATCACGGCGAGCCCTTCGTGCCCGGCGATCGTTTGACGCAGAAGGACCTCGCCGCCACGTTGCGTGCGATCAGCGGCGGCGGGGCAGATGCCTTCTACCATGGTGCCGTACCCGCGGCCGTCAGCGCGGCGTCGCACGCGCACGGGGGACTGCTGACTGCTGAGGATTTTGCTGCATATACCGCGACGGAATTGCCGCCCGTCAGCTGCTCGTATCGAGGCTATACCATCATTTCCGCGCCGCCGCCGAGCTCCGGCGGCATCACCCTGTGCGAGATGCTGCAGGTGCTCGAAGGTTACCCGCTCAAGGCCATGGGTTTTCATTCCAGCGGCGCCGTACATGTCATGACCGAGGCCATGCGTCATGCGTACCGCGACCGCAATACCTACCTCGGCGATCCGGCGTTTGTCGACAATCCGAGCGCGCGCCTCTTGTCGAAGCAGTATGCCGAATCGATCCGCGCACAGATTCAAGCGGATCGCGCCACGCCCTCCTCTGCTTTGCAAGGACTCGCGCCCGCCGACGAGCACGCCACGACCACGCACTATTCAGTGGTCGATCATTTAGGAAACGCAGTCTCCGTCACTTACACCATCAATGATTCTTTCGGCGCTAAAGTGATCGCCGGCAATACCGGGTTCTTTTTGAATGACGAAATGGACGACTTCACCGCCAAACCCGGCGTGCCGAATGTATTCGGCTTGGTGCAGGGCAGGGCCAATGCGGTCGCCCCCGGGAAGCGCCCATTGAGTTCCATGACGCCGACACTCGTGTTCAAGGATGGCAAGCCGGTTCTCGTGGTCGGAACGCCGGGCGGCTCCCGCATCATCACCACGGTATTGGAAGTGATCGTCAATTTCATTGATCACGGTATGACGCTGCAAGAGGCGATCGATGCGCCGCGCATCCATCATCAATGGCTGCCGGACAGCATTGGGGCGGAACCCTTTGCACTCTCCGCCGACACTGTCAAGACGCTCACTGTAATGGGATACAAGATCGTGCCTCTGGAACCTTGGGGTTCAGGCAACGCTGTTGAGGCCATCGGCATCGCGCCGGCGGATCCCACGGCCGCGAAGGCGCTTCACTTTCCGCGACCCGCAGTTTTCTACGGCGCCAGCGACTCGCGCGCGCCGGCGGGCTCGGCGGCCGCGCCGTAACTCAACTGCGCCGCCACCTAACGCAATTTGATTCAAGCAGGTATCCCAATGATCAAACTCTCAATTCTCTATCCCAACAAGCCCGGCTCGCGCTTCGATATCGACTACTACGTCGGCACGCACATGCCCCTGGCGATGCGTCTGCTAAAAAAAAATCTGCGTAAGACCGAAGTGGATGCGGGCCTGCAGGGAACCGCGCCCGGCGAAGCGCCGGCCTTCCACGGCGGCTGCCAATTTTATTTCGACAGCATCCCTGCGTTCCTCGAAGTCTGGGGACCCGCCGCCGCCGAGCTGCAAGCCGATATTCCGCATTACACGGATGTGGCGCCGATCATCCAGTTCAATGAAGTAAAACTGTCCGTCTAGGGCAGCGGATCGCGGTGGGTATTCAGGTACTATTTCCGACCCTGGTCTATACGGCCGCCTTGCAGCGCGGCGATTCCGCCGACTTCAATCGTCAGCTATTGAAAGAATGCAGGCAACTTCGCCTGGACGATGCGGCCGGACGCCGATGGTCCAAAGAAAACTATCCGGGCGGCTACACCTCCTACGGCTCGGTGCATCGTCTGCAAACCGTCTCGCCGACCTTCGAGTCGCTGCGCAAAAAACTCGAGCGCCACGTCGCCCGCTTCGCCGCAGCGGTCGAGTGGGACTTGCGTGGCCGCGAATTGGAAATGACCGATTGCTGGGTCAACATCATGCCGCGGGGCACGGTGCATACTTTGCACCTGCATCCTCACTCTACATTGAGCGGCACCTACTACGTACAAGTGCCGAGAGGATCTCCCGGCATCAAATTCGAAGATCCGCGCCTGGATCGCTTTATGGCGGCGCCGCCGCGCAAACGTCAAGCGCGGCGCGAGTCGCGTCCCTGGGTAACCTATCAAGCTTCCGCGGGAAGCCTGCTGTTGTTCGAAAGTTGGCTGCGTCATGAAGTCGCACCCAACGGCGTCCAGCTTGAGCGAATCAGCGTAAGCTTCAATTACAACTGGTTTTAAAAGTGAAGGATTTTTGAATGTCGCCCAAAGCCTCCGATGCCACGATGGCGGTTTTCCTGGACCTCGAGAACATCGCGCTGGGCGCGCGCGACGCCAAATACCCGAGTTTCGATATCGAGAAAGTGCTTGAACGTCTATTGCTCAAGGGCCACATCGTGGTCAAGAAAGCCTATTGCGATTTTGAGCGCTACAAGGACTTCAAGCGCGGCTTGCACGAAGCAGCATTCGAACTCATCGAGATTCCGCATGTGAGACAGTCGGGCAAGAATTCCGCGGACATCCGCATGGTCGTCGATGCCCTGGATCTGTGCTACACCAAGGGCCACGTCGATACCTTTGTCATCTTGAGCGGCGACTCGGATTTCTCGCCCCTGGTCAGCAAGCTGCGCGAGAACGCCAAAACCGTCATCGGCGTGGGCGTTAAAAATTCGACCTCGGATCTATTCATCAACAACTGCGATGAATTTATCTATTACGACGACCTGGTGCGCAAGGAACCCAAGGGGCGCCGGCGCGGCACCACGGCTACGCCCTCACCCGCCGCTGCCGGAGCCGCGCCGGCCGAGAAGAAGGGACCGAATTTAGGCGAGGCCATGGAGTTGATAATCGATACGGTGGAAGCCTTGACCGAAGAGCGCGGCGGCAGCGAACCTATTTGGGGTTCGATGATCAAACAAGCTATCAAGCGGCGCCAACCCGGTTTTAACGAGCGCTTCTATGGTTTTAGGTCGTTCAACGACATGCTGGGCGATGCCGAAAAGCGCGGACTGCTCAAGCTTAGGCCGGATGAGAAGTCCGGCGGCTATACAGTGCAGGTCATCGACCGGCCCGCAGGACGCCCGACTTAAGATCTGGAGCCGCCGGCGCCGGCCGGCCCTTGAACTTGATGCGTCTGCCCGCATTTTCAGTTGATGGATATTACCCGTCGAAACTCCTGGATGTGGGCCGAAGCCTGCGCGCTGCTCGAAGAAGCCGAGCGCAAGCATCGACACTTCTTTAGCCTGATTGCCAACCCAACCCGGCCTGTCTGGGAACCGCCGACCGACATTTTCGCGGAGGGTCCCCACGTACACGTGGTAGTCGCATTGCCCGGAGCACGTGTCGATGAGGTGACCGTGCAGCTGGGCCCGACCGGCTTGCAGATTGACGCGACGGTGTCGCCCCCTACTTTAAGCGCCGCGGTGAATATCGTGCGCTTGGAAATTCCCTATGGCCGCATGCGCCGGCGCATTGAGCTGCCGCCGGGGCGCTATGTCCTGACCGAGCGCCGCCTGGATCACGGCTATCTGCAGTTGCACCTGACGAAGGAATCCGTATGAGCAGCGGCGAAGACGTATTGATTATCCTGCCGGTGCGCGACACCGTGTTGTTCCCGGGCGTCGTGCTGCCGATTGCAATCTCCGGTAAGGCGTCCCTCGCTGCGGCGCAAGAAGCCGTACGCACCCAGCGCCGCGTCGGCCTGCTGCTGCAATCTGACTCGGACGCCGAGAATGCCGCCCCCGAAGTGCTGCACCGCGTCGGCACGGCTGCCTCGATTGTCCGATTCATTACCGCGCCTGACGGCTCGCATCACCTCATAGCCCAGGGCGAGGAGCGCTTTACGGTGCTGGACTACGTGAGCCGCGAGCCCTTCTTGGTCGCGCGCATCGACCGGCATAAAGAGACGACGACCTTTGATCAGGAAATCGAAGCACGCGGCCTCAATTTGCGTGAGATGGCGATCGAAGCCGTGCAGCTGCTGCCGCAGGCGCCGGGCGAGTTGACCAACGCCATTCGCAACATCGAATCCATACCCGCGCTCGCTGACATGATCGCCAGCTTCATGGATCTGAAAGCCGCCGACAAACAGGAAATCCTTGCGACCTTTGATCTGAAGGCCCGGCTAGATCGCGTCTTGACCCTGCTCGGGCGGCGCATCGAGGTGCTGAAAGTATCGCGTCAAATCGACGAAAAGACCCGCGAGGCCTTTGACGACCGTCAAAAAGAGGCTGTGCTGCGCGAGCGGCTGCACCAGATTCAGAAGGAGCTCGGCGAGACCGACGGTTCCAAATCAGAATTGGGCGACCTCAAGCAGGCGATTAAAGATGCCGGCATGCCGCCGGAAGTCGAGGAGCAGGCGCAGCGCGAACTCAACCGTCTGGAAAGGATGCCGGAACAGGCTGCCGAATACTCGATGACCCGGACCTATTTGGAATGGCTGCTCGCCATGCCCTGGGCCAAACTCGACCCCGAACAGGTCGATATCGAGCAAGCTCGAAAAATCCTCGATGAGGATCACTACGGTCTCGCCAAGATCAAGCGCAGGATTCTCGAGTTCCTGGCCGTCCGTAAACTCAATCCCGAGGGCCGCAGCCCCATTCTGTGCTTTGTCGGGCCGCCGGGCGTGGGCAAGACCTCGCTGGGTCAGAGCATCGCCAAAGCCATCGGCCTTAAATTTGGCCGCGTCAGCTTGGGCGGCGTGCACGATGAAGCCGAAATTCGCGGCCATCGACGCACCTACATCGGCTCGCTGCCGGGAAACATCGTGCAGGCCATTCGCAAGGCCGGTCGGCGCAATCCGGTTTTGATGCTCGATGAAGTCGATAAGCTCTCCGCCAGCTATCAAGGCGACCCGTTTTCCGCGCTTCTCGAGGTGCTGGACCCGGAGCAGAACAATACGTTCCGCGATAATTACCTGGGCGTACCCTTCGATCTTTCCAAGGTGCTGTTCATCGCCACCGCGAACGTGCTCGATTCGATTCCGGCGCCGTTGCGCGATCGCATGGAAATCATCGAGCTCACCGGCTACACCGAGGAGGAGAAGCTGCAGATAGCGCGGCGCTACCTGCTCAAACGTCAGCTGAAGGCCAATGGCCTGTCCGAGGAGCAAGTGCAGTTGACCGACGAGGCCTTGCGGCGCGTCACTGCCGACTACACTCGGGAGGCCGGCGTTCGCAACCTGGAGCGGCAAATCGGCGCCCTGTTGCGCAATGCCGCGGTCACGATCGCGTCGGGGGATGCGCAAAGCGTCTCGATCGACGCGGCGGCGGTGGAACGCATTCTCGGCGCGGCACGCTTTGAAAGCGATGTGGCCCTGCGCACCAGCGTGCCGGGCGTCGCGACGGGACTTGCCTGGACACCGGCGGGCGGCGACATTTTATTCATAGAGACCAGCCGTGTGCGCGGCACGGGCAAGCTGATCCTGACAGGGCAACTGGGCGAGGTCATGAAAGAGAGTGCTCAAGCGGCAGTGACTTTGATCAAGTCGCAGGCCGATCGCTTAGGAATCGATCCTGCGGTGCTCGATAACAGCGATCTGCATATTCACGTGCCGGCGGGTGCGATACCGAAGGATGGACCCAGCGCAGGGGTGGCCATTGCCACTTCGCTGGCCTCGCTGCTGACGCAGCGCACCGTCCGCGCCGACGTTGCCATGACCGGAGAAATCAGCCTGCGCGGCGTGGTCATGCCGGTGGGCGGCATCAAGGAAAAATGCGTGGCCGCCGCGCGCGCCGGAATTCGCACCGTGATCCTGCCGGCGCGCAATCGCCGGGATCTCGAGGATATTCCCGACAGCGTGCGCAACGGTCTGGAGTTCGTCTGGGCCGAGAGAATCGAGGACGTGCTCGCCAGAGCGCTCGAGGGCGCGCCCGCCGAGCGGGCCGCCGCTTAAAGGGCGAGAACCTACAACGGTCAGGGATCGTTGTCCTTTCGATGCTGCGGCCACCAGCGCTGCAGCAACGATGCGGCCCATTCCCTTCCGCCCAGCCCAAATGCCAGGGCGATCGCGAGCATCAGGCCGGCGAGAATAATAAGAAAAGTCCGCTGCACGATATCGCCGCCCACTTCAACCTGGCTCAAGGCGATCATCACGACGAACAGCATGATCGCGTAGCGCACCAACCCGCCCAACACCTCGGCGTCCGGGATGTGTGCATCGAGGCAATAATTTTGGACCGCGTTGCCCACGACACTCGCGCAATACGAGCCGAATACCATGATCAGCATGCCGATCAGCAGCTTGGGAGCGAACAGGACCGCGCGCCCCAAGAGATCCGGAAGATAGGTCAATCCCATGCCGTTGAATGCAATAACCAATGTGGCGATGATCACCAGCCAAAAGGCCACCAATCCGAACAACGTCGTGGTGTCGCCCTGCATGCCGGCCTGCCGCAAGAAATTGTCTGTGCCCGCCCGCTCGGTCAATACATTGAAATTGATGGCACGCAGCGCACGCTCCACCGCGAAGCGCACGAGCTTGGCAAACAGCCATCCGACCGCGACCACGAGCATCGCCAGAAGAAGCTTCGGCAGGAACGCGGCGGTCTGGTGCAAAAACTCTCGAGTTGCATCCACTAACACATCAATGCTTTGCATGAGAGACCCCCAATATCAACTGCCCCAATCCAAGATTCCTTGCAACGGGATGCCGACCCAGGTCGGCCGGTTGCCGATTTCATAGCGCAATTCGTACAGAGCCTTTTCCAGCTCGAACAACCCGAGTAATCCCTGCCCGGGTTGCAGCGACTCGTAGGCTGCCGTCTCGCGCGCCGACGAATCGTAGGCCGACAGAAATGCGGTCCGCGTTTCAAGCTCCCAACCCCTCGCGAGCGGCGCCAATCTCGCTGCCTCTGCTTCATTGTGCGCGACGCTGCGCAACGCGCTCTGCTGCACATAGCTAAAGGAGCGCATCATCCCGGCGACGTCGCGCAGCGGCGAATGTTTCGCGCGCCGCTGCTCCAGGCTGTGGCCCGGTTCGCCTTCGAAATCGATGATGACAAAGTCATTGCGGGTCACGAGAACCTGACCTAAGTGATAGTCGCCGTGAATGCGGATCTTCTTGCCCGGCGGCGTCGCCGCCGCGCACTCCTCGATGCGCTTCATGATTTGCCCGCGCTGGGCGAGCACGGCCCTGGCGCGCTCTTGGTCTGCCGCAGGGACCGCGTCCACGGTGGCAGCCAATTGATCCAGCGTGCTGCGCGCCTCGTCCAAGGCACGCTGGCGGTAGGCATCGATGTCCGCTTTATTGAAGCCCTCGGGAGAAAACGCCGCGTCATTCGTGGGCTGTGCGAGCGCCCGGTGCAACTCGGCGGTGCGCTGCGCCAGGACGCGAATCAGCGTGAGGTATGCCTCGTGTGCATTCGGGGGCAGTGCGTCGCTCACCGGTGTTGTGCGGTATTGCTCGAGATGCCGCCGCAGATATTCAAGCGAATAGGTCCAGCCATCGCCTTGATTGGCCACGTACGCCTGCAGCAACGCCAGCAGGCGCGTCTGGCCGTCATTGGCAACGTACTCGAGCACACCCGCCAGGGGCGCGCAGTTGGCGAAGTGCGCCACCTCGGTGAGATAAAGGCCCATCTCGAGCTCAGGATTCATCCCGACGCGAAGCCGGCGATAGCCCTTGAGCATCAGCCGCTCGCGCATGTTGACGATGGTATTGGAGCTGGATCCGCGCGGCCGCTCGACGGGCAGCGTTTCGAAATCGGGACCGGCAATCTCCGCAAAGGCTGCGGTCGGCCTGAAGCGCAGCTTGCCGGCGGCGCCGGCGACCTCGCGCCGCGCCGCCATCGCTGCGACAACCGCGCGGCAGAACAACTCATCCGCAAAGGCATCGCCCATCACACCCACGTTGGCCTGCTGGCGAATCTTCGCCACCGCGGAGGTCGACAGATTTTTTACGCGCTCGTCGTCGCGTTCTTCCCAGGCCAATCCTAAGGGCAAAAAGTAGTTCGCACGCGGCTCGGTGCCATCGAGTTCAATCAGCGCCACGAGCCAGGACACCTTCCCTTCCTGCCACAGCACCTGTTCCGTGATGCGAGCCCGCTCGATCGGCGTGCCCTTCGCCGCGTACCAGCGCTGAGTTTCGATGTAGCGCGGCAACGTGTCCGTTTCGAATTGCAGCCGGGTCTTTTCCGCCATGCCGATGCGCCACGGCACCACCCGATCACGAAACAGGCTGAGCCAACCATCGAACAGCACCACCACGGGCCGCTCTTCCACCGAAACGATCTGCTCATGCCAGGAAGGCACGGCCGCATCGGTGGACAGCCGGAACCAATAAAATCCGTAAGCCGAGATGGTCAGCAGGTAGGGCAAGTCGCCGATCGGCGGGAATGCAGTTCGCCCGAGCATTTCCACCGGCACCCGCCCCTTGAACGACGCGAGATTCAACTCGACCGGCTGTGCCGAGCGCGAGAGATTCGCGACGCAGAGAATCGTGTCGTCACCGAACTCGCGCAAGTACGCCAGAATCTTGCGGTTGCCGGGACGCAGAAACCGCCGCGAGCCGCGGCCGAAGGCTTGACTGGTCTTGCGCACAGCCAACATGCGCTTGGTCCAGCTCAACAACGAACTCGGATCTCGCGATTGCGCTTCGACGTTGGTCGATTCGTAGCCATACACGGCATCCATGATGGGCGGCAGGTACAGCCGCTGCGGATCGGCGCGCGAGAATCCTGCATTTCGGTCCGGGCTCCATTGCATCGGCGTGCGCACGCCATTGCGGTCGCCGATGAAGAAGTTGTCGCCCATGCCGATCTCATCGCCATAGTAAAGGATCGGAGAACCGGGCATGGACTGCAGCAGGCTGTTCATCAGCTTGATTCGGTCCAGATCGTTCTCCATCAAGGGAGCGAGACGCCGCCGAATCCCCAGGTTGATTCGCGCTTGAAGATCCGAGGCGTACGTCGTGTACATGTAGTCGCGTTCCTTGCTGGTCACCATCTCCAGTGTCAGCTCATCGTGATTGCGCAGGAATATGGCCCACTGGCAACTCTCCGGGATATCCGGCGTCTGCTGCATGATTTCAATGATGGGATAGCGATCCTCCTGCGCAATTGCCATGTAAATGCGCGGCATCAGCGGGAAGTGATAGGCCATGTGGCATTCATCGCCGTCGCCGAAGTACTCGCGCACGTCTTCAGGCCATTGGTTGGCCTCCGCCAGCAAGAAGCGGTTCTGATAGGAGGCATCGATGGCCGCGCGCAGCTCCTTGATGACCGCGTGGGTCTCGCGCAAATTCTCGTTGTTGGTGCCCTCCCGTTCGACGAGATAGGGAATCGCATCGAGCCGGAAACCATCCACTCCCATGTCGAGCCAGAACCGCATGATCTTCAGCACCGCCTCCATTACCTGCGGATTGTCGAAGTTCAGATCCGGCTGATGGCTGAAGAAGCGGTGCCAGTAGTAGGCTTTCGCCACCGGGTCCCAGGTCCAATTGGACGATTCCGTATCGGTAAAGATGATGCGGGTGCCGAGATATTTCTGGTCCGTGTCGCTCCATACGTAAAAATCGCGCAGCGCAGAATCCGCGGGCGCATGGCGCGCCGCTTGAAACCACGGGTGCTGATCCGAGGTATGGTTGATGATCAGTTCCGTGATCACCTTGAGGCCGAGGTGGTGCGCCTCCTGCAGCATGTTGCGAAAGTCCTCGAGCGTGCCGAATTGCGGATGCACGTTTTGGTAATCGGCGATGTCGTAGCCGTCATCCTTGAGAGGCGAGGGATAAAATGGCATCAGCCAGATGGTATTGACGCCCAAGTCGCGAATGTACTCGAGTTTGGAAGTAAGCCCCTTGAAGTCGCCGATGCCATCGGCATTGGAGTCGAAGAAGGACTTGACGTTGACCTGATAGATGACGGCATCTTTGTACCAGAGCGCATCATTGGCGCTGATGCCGGTCGGGGGCGCCGTATCCAGAACCGGAACTTGGACGTCATTCATCGGGAGCCTGGCGCTTCATAGGTAATAGTCGAAATCCTGCTCGCTGCGCACCCGTCGGCGCAGTCTAAACACATGAGCCGGTGCGCGCTGCGGGTCCAACAATACATAGTTGTGCCGGCCGCGCCATATATAGCGCTGATCGCTCAACAAATCATGCACCTGATAGGGCTGATCCGGATCGAACTTCAAGGCGCCCACATCGAGATCGACCCAGCCCGACTGCGGCCGGTGTGGATCGAGGTTGACCACCGTGAGAATCACGTTGGTGCTGCCCGGATCTACCTTGAAATAGGCGATCAGTTGATCGTTCTCGATCTTGCAGAAATGCAGCCCAGTATCTGATTGCAGCGCAGTATTTTCGCGTCGAACGCGGTTCATACGGGCAATCAGCGACCACAGGCTGTCGGGCTGTTGCAGGCTCCAATGCCGCAGCTGATATTTCTCTGAATCGCGATACTCCTCGCTCCCCGGTTCGCGCGGCGCGCTTTCCATCAGTTCGTACGTCGGCCCATAGATACCGTAGTTCGAACAGAGGGTCGCAGCGAGAATCAGTCTCGCCGCATACATGGGGCGCAGGCCCGACTGCAGGGTCTCGGGAAGGATGTCGGGTGTATTGGGCCAAACATTGGGCCGATAGTATTGGCGGCCCGGACCTTGACTCAGTTCAGTGAAATAGTCGGTTAGCTCCTGCTTCGTGTTACGCCACGTAAAATACGTGTACGACTGAGAAAATCCCAATTTCGCCAAGCGGTGCATGACCTTCGGCCGGGTAAAGGCCTCGGCCAGATAAATGACATCCGGATGATCGCGTTTGGTGGCGTTGATCAGCCATTCCCAGAAGGCGAACGTTTTGGTGTGCGGGTTGTCGACGCGAAATATTTTGACCCCGCGTGCAATCCAGAAGTCGACGACGCTTTTGAGCTCGGTCCATAGAGCGCGCCAATCGCTGGTCTCGAAATCGAACGGATAGATGTCCTGGTATTTTTTCGGAGGATTCTCCGCGTACTGCACGCTGCCGTCGGGCCGGTGCTTGAACCATTGTGGATGTTGCGTGACATACGGATGGTCGGGAGCGCATTGAAACGCAATATCCATCGCGATTTCGATCCCGAGCGCGCGCGCCACATTCAAGAGCCGATCGAAGTCCTCGAAAGTGCCGAGCTGCGGCAAAATATCCTTGTGGCCGCCTTCGGCTGCACCGATAGCCCAGGGACTGCCGACATCGCCCGGCTTGGCGCGAAGTGCATTGTTCGTACCCTTGCGGTTGACGCGGCCGATGGGATGGATGGGAGGAAAGTACAGCACGTCGAAGCCCATTTCAGCCAGATACGGCAGCCGCGCCTCGACATCGCTGAATTTTCCGTGCTGCCCGATTTCCGCCGCGGCCGAACGGGGAAATAATTCGTACCAACTGCTGTAGGCCGCGCGCTTGCGATCAACGATGAGATCCAACGCAGCATCTGCCGCGAGGCTTCGATCCGCGTACCTCGAGACGATACTGGCGCGCGCCGGATCGAGCGCCAGCGCCCGCAGAGTCGTGATCTCGGCCGCCGCTTCCTTGAGGCTGTCGCGCAACTGCGAAGACCAGTCAGTGAGAATGGCTGCATCGCTGCCGGCGGCGCGTGCCGCGGCCTCTTCGATGAGCGCGGCGCCAACTTCAAGAGCCACGCGGATATCGCCGCGATCTTCGCGTCGTTCAAATTCGCTGCGCCAGGACTCGAAGTGGTCCACCCACGCCGAGACGCTACAGTGGTAGCGCCCCGCTTGGGGCGGCGTAAATTCCGCCGTCCACACATCGTTGCTTTGCGCCTTCATGTCGAGTTCGAAGTCTGCGTTGCCCGCGCCCAGGAGTTTCCAGCGCAGCACCACTCGCAGCTTGTCGTGACCATCCGTGAAGCAGTGGGCCTCAATGGCGACACCCTCCCCCGCCACACGCTTGGCGGGAAACCGCCCGCCATCGACCATCGGCCGAACCGCGTCGATGACGGCACGCACCCTGCCCTCGACGATGACCGCTGTGGCGTCGCCCGCGGCGGCGCCGCTCGCCGTGGCGTCACCCGCAAGAGTCGAAGGCTCGCTCTTCTTGGCGGGCGCCTTGCGCTTGGCGCTAGCCACGGCCTTCCCAGCGCAGAACGAGGGTGGACAGCGGCGGCAGCGCGAGGCTTAAGGACTCGACGCGGCCGTGAGAGCCCACGGGCACGGATTGGACCGCGCCCATGTTGCCCCAGCCGGCGCCGCCGTAATCCCGCGCATCGGTATTGATGACCTCACGCCAAAGGCCGCGCTCCGGTACTCCGACCAGAAAGTTATCGCGCGGCACCGGCGTAAAATTGCACACCACCAAAAGCGGTGCGCCGCTTTCCGACTTGCGCAGGAACGCGATGACGCTCATCTCGGCGTTACCGACATCCACCCATTCGAAACCGGCGGGCGAAAAATCTACTTTGTGCAACGACGGCTCGCGGCGATAGACGCGATTCAAATCGCCGATGAGGCGCTTGACGCCGGCGTGTTCCGGCAGACCGGACACCCACCACTCTAGTTCACCCTCGTGCGTCCATTCGCGGCGCTGTCCGAACTCTCCGCCCATGAAAAGCAGCTTTTTTCCGGGATGGGCCCACATATAGCCGTAAAGCGCGCGTAGATTGGCGAACTGCTGCCAGTCGTCGCCCGGCATTTTGCCGATGAGCGAACCTTTGCCGTACACGACTTCATCATGCGACAGAGGCAGCACGAAATTTTCATTGAAGGCATAAATCAGAGAGAACGTGAGTTCGCCATGATGATACTTGCGGTAGACCGGATCCTCTTTCATGTATGCGAGGGTGTCGTGCATCCAGCCCATGTTCCATTTCAAACCAAACCCGAGGCCGCCCATGTCCGTCGGTCTCGACACCATGGGCCATGCGGTCGATTCTTCAGCAATCATCGTCGTGCCGGGATAGTCCCGATACACGGCTTGATTCAGGATGCGCAAGAAATCGATGGCGCGCAGATTCTCGCGCCCCCCGAATTCGTTGGGGATCCATTCGCCCTCTTCGCGCGCATAGTCCAAATACAACATGGATGCAACCGCGTCCACACGCAGGCCGTCGATGTGATATTTCTCGAACCAGAACAGCGCCGAGGAAACCAGGAAGCTGCGTACTTCGTTGCGGCCGAAATTGAAAATCGAGGAGTTCCATTCGGGATGAAATCCCTGGCGCGGATCCTGGTGCTCATAAAGATGCGTGCCATCGAAAAATGCCAAGCCGTGCTCATCGGAGGGAAAATGCGACGGCACCCAATCAAGAATGACGCCGATCCCGTGGGCATGCAGATGGTCGACGAAGTACATTAAATCCTGCGGCGTGCCGTAGCGCGCGGTCGGCGCGAAATATCCCGTGGTTTGATATCCCCAGGATCCGTAGAAGGGGTGCTCGGTAATCGGCATGAGTTCCACATGAGTAAAGCCGACCTCAATGAGATACTCGGCCAAGGCATGCGCCAATTCGCGGTAGTTGAGAAAGTTGCCGTCCTTGCGGCGCCAGGACCCCACATGCAATTCATAAATGGACATGGGCGCATCCAGGCCGTTTCGCGCAGCTCGCGATGACATCCAGGGCTCGTCGTTCCAGGCATAGTCCAGATTCCACACGCGCGACGCCGTCGCGGGAGGGTGTTCACAGAACGTCGCGAACGGATCCGCTTTTTCGACGCGGTAGCCGCCCACATTGGAAATGATTCGGTACTTGTACGCCTGGCCGTGCTGCACCCCCGGCACGGTACCTTCCCAGATTCCGGAGTGATCGCTGCGCGGCGCCAGCTTGTTGCTCCGCGCGTTCCAGCCGTTCCAATCGCCGATTACCGAAACTTCCGACGCATTGGGGGCCCACACGGCGAAGTGCACGCCGCTGCCATCAGCGGCCGCATGGGAGCCGAGTTCCGTGTACAGCCGACCGTGCGTGCCTTCGCGGAACAAATATATGTCTTGATCGGTCAGCACGAATGCCGGCTCTCTTGATGCAGCATATTCACCTCTGTGTCGCTACGCTGAACAAGGCGCCGCGAAAATCAGCGTAGGCGCAGCTCCGACGGATTAATGTCATCGCCCTACCCCTTGAGCGTGTAGGACTTTGCTGGCCGGCGCAAGGGCGCAAGCTAAGGCGTGGGGGCGCTCAACGGCGTGCGAACGGCGCGCGCGCCGCTCAAAGCCGTGCGTCTTGCACCAATCGATAGCCCACGGCCGTTTCGGTCAGGATGTGCCGGGGCTGCGCCGGATCATCCTCGAGTTTTTGCCGCAAGTGCCCCATGTATACACGGACGTAGTGCCCGTCCTCGGAATGCGCGGGTCCCCACACGTCACGCAAGATCTGCCGATGTGTGAGTACTTTGCCGGCATTGGCGATCAGGAGAGTGAGCAGACGGTACTCAATGGGCGTCAAATGAATCGCCGCACCAGCCTTGTGCACGGTTCGCAGGCCAAGATCGACTGTGACGTCTCCAAACGAAAACTCCGCACCCGCGTCGGCACCGGCCTCGAGGCGCCTCCGCGAGGTGGCACGAACACGAGCAAGCAACTCCCCCACGCCGAAAGGCTTGGTGAGGTAATCGTCCGCGCCGGCATCCAACGCCGCGATCTTGTCCTGCTCGTCGACCCTCGCTGACAAAACGATGACAGGCACTTTCGACCAGGAGCGAAAGTCGTGCAGGAATTCAACCCCGTCTCCGTCGGGCAAACCGAGGTCGAGAATGATGAGGTCCGGCCTGCGGGTTCGCGCGTCGGTCAAACCCTGCCGCATGGTTTCAGCTTCGTGGACGCTCCAGCCCTCAGCCTCCAACGCGGCGCGCACAAAACGACGGATTTGCGGCTCATCCTCGATGAGGATCGCGACGGGCAGCGGCTCAGCCATCGTAGGCCTGCGTTTCGGGTTCGAGGGCAGGCGGCGGGTGCCCTAGCGGCAGCGTAAAGGTGAAAATCGCGCCGCCACCCGGTCGCGCCGAGCCCGTAATTTTACCTTGGTGCGACTCAATAATCGCGCGGCAAATGGCGAGTCCCAATCCCACGCCGGGGGTGGATGACTCACGCTCGCCGCGGGTGAACTTTTGGAATACTGCCTCCTCCCGTCCGGCGGGCAGCCCCGGACCGTTGTCCGCGACCGACACGCTGAGTTGATCGCCAATCACCTGCGCCGACAAGGTCACGGTACAGCCGGGCGGCGTGTACTTCGATACATTTTCAAACAGGTTCACGAGCACTCGTTCGATCAACACGGCGTCGAATTTCACCAGCGGCAAATCGCGGGGCAACTGCACGACGACCGAATGTCGTTGCATCATGCCGCGCGCCGCCTCGAGTGCCGCACCCACCACTTCCTCCAGCGGCTGCCACTGCAAATTCAACTTGACCTCGCCGCTCTCGATTCGCGCCATGTCGAGCAGATTGCTGACCAGGGTGCTCATGCGGTGAGCTTCGTCCTGGATCGCCTGCGCGGTTTCCATCTGCGCGCCCGACAATTTGGGCGCGGTGAGCGCCAAGGATTCCGCCAATCCCACCAGGACGGTCAAAGGCGTGCGTAAATCGTGCGACAGCGCCGCCAGCAGAGAATTGCGCAGCCGCTCGGATTCCATCCTAAGCAGCGCGTCCTGTGCAACGCCGACGTAGTGCACACGTTCAAGGGCAATCGCGATCAGCGCAGCGAAGGTGTCGAGCAATTGGCGTTGCTCGGGAATGCGCAGCATGCGCCGGTTGTGGGCTTTCACTGCCAGCACACCGCGCGCCTTCGTCGGTGCGCGCAGCGGAATGTACAGCACCTCGCTGCCCGGCAAGGTGTCGGTGCCGAAACCTGCCGGTTGGCCTCGATCGAAGGCCCACTGCGCGGTGCCGATTTCCACCGTCAATCCTGTGCTGGTCGCCGGTCCCGTCGCGAGCAATCTGCCGCCGGCATCCGGCAGCAGCAGCGCGGCACTCGCCCGAAATGTGCGTTGAATGGATTCATCGCTGGTTTTGACCACCTGTTCGACCTGCACAGCGCCGGACAAATCGCGCGCGAACTCATAGAGCGAGCCGGCGCGTTCCTCGCGATGTGACGCCACGCGCGCCTGGAAGCGCAGCCCCGCGGTGAGCTGGCCGGTGATCAGACCCACCGCCAGCATGATAAAAAACGTCAACAGGTACTGCACATCGCTCACTGCGAACGACAGGCGCGGCGGCACGAAGAAAAAATCGAAGGCGCATACGTTCAAGACGGCAGCCAGCGCGGCGGGACCTCGCCCAAGCCGCACTCCCACCAGCACCACGGCCAAAATGAAAATGGCCACGATGTTGGAGTTCTCGAAATGCTCGGCCAGCGGCACGGAGATCAGCGTCACGACCACGCAGCTGATTGCGGCCCATACATAGCGAGCCCGTTTGACCTTGCGCCGGTCGTTGGACTCCGGATCGGACCCGCGCGGCACGAGCGCACGCTCGCGGCCGCTATCCTCGGCAGAATTCTCTGCCCGGCCGATTTCAATCAAATCGATATCCGGCGCCAGCAGGGCCAGTTTCTGGCCGCTGGAGCGCTGCCAGGGCCACAAACGCCTGATGGGATCTCGTCCGATCACGAGTTTGGACAAATTATGCGTGCGCGCGTACTCAACGATGCTTTCGGCAATCTCCGCGCTCGCAATCACAGCCGTGGTCGCGCCCAATTGCTGTGCCAAATTCAGGTTCGCGAGGATTTTCTCGCGCTTCGCCGGAGCCAAACGCTGCAGACCCGGAGTCTCAACGTAGATGGCGTGCCACTCGGTATTCAGCTGGCCCGCCAAGCGCGCCGCAGCGCGAACCACGCGCTCGGCGTCCGCATCCGGTCCGACGCAGGTCAACAGCGCAGTTCCGGTCTTCCAAACAGATTCGATGGAGCGGTCGACTCGGTAGGCTTGCACGTCGCCTTCGATTCGATCCGCGGTGCGTCGCAGGGCAAGTTCCCGCAAGGCCATGAGATTGCCTTTGCGGAAGAAATGTTGCGCGGCATGCTCGGCTTGCTGCGCGTAGACTTTTCCGGCCTTCAGTCGCGCCAATAACTCATCCGCGGGGATATCGACCAGCACGACCTCGTCGGCGGCGTCGAACACTTTGTCAGGAACGGTTTCCCAGACGCGTACGTTGGTGATCCCGCCCACCACGTCGTTGAGGCTTTCCAGGTGCTGCACGTTCAGCGTGCTGAATACGTCGATGCCCGCCGCCAGCAGCTCATCGACATCCTGCCAGCGCTTCGGGTGGCGTGTTCCGGGCACATTGGAATGCGCCAGCTCGTCGATCAAGATCAGCTGCGGATGCCGCGCGAGCGCCCCATCCAGGTCGAATTCGAGCAGCGTTTTGCCACGATACTCAACGGACTTGGGTGGCAAAACCTCCAAGCCGTCGAGCAGCGCGGCAGTCTCCGCACGGCCGTGGGTTTCGACGACACCGATCAGAACGACACGCCCCTCGCTCGCCAGCTTGCGCGCCGCGACCAGCATGGCGTAGGTCTTGCCTACGCCGGCTGATGAGCCGAAGAAAATCCGCAGCTTGCCGCGCCGCGCCTCGAGTTCCTGGCGGTTGACCTTCGCGAGCAGCAGGTCCGGATCGGGGCGTTGGTCGGTCTGTGTTGCCATCGAACGCTATTCTGAGCGATTTACCGCCCGATTTACCGTCCATTGGGCTCTGGCCGTTAAAATTTGACCATCACGCCCGCGCCGACGACAACTTCCCGCGTGCGCAGATCCGGAAACCAGTCACTTGCACTGCAGTTACCCGTGGTGGCATCCGACCCGCCGCCGACACAACTCGTCGGCGTACCGGTGTTGCCCCCTGGGGGCGTCACGCCGCCGGAGCCTGCCCAGTACGGCACGCTCGAGTGTCGAAACGTCGCTTCAGTCCACCAAGTAATCCAATCCTTGGGCATGTACTGCAAGTTGAGCTGCGTGTCCCATTGGAAGAGCTTCTGGCCCGGCTGCTGCGTGAAATACGGCGAGCCCGTGGCAGCGGTCGCTCCATTGATCGGGGGCGTGAGTGCCAGGTAGCGGCCCGGATTGTTCATGAAGCCGCCGCCAAGCGTTACGGCGTACAGGTCATTGTGGAACCAGGTGCGGTCGTAGAGCATCATGCCGAAGAAGTTGTCCTTATTCGGTCCGTGCGTACAGTTGATGCCGCCGCCGTACTGGCAACCGATGTCCACGGTGTAACTGAACGCCATCTTCGACACGCCGTTCCCACCCATGCCGTGCGCATCGTAATATTTCACCAAGACGCTGTCGTCTTCGTGAACGCGCTTCACCCGCGAATAGTCGACGGGCGGCCCGGCTCCCACGAAGGATCCGGCGGACGCTCGCGGATTGCCGCCGTTTTGCGGCTGACACAATGTATCGATTGTTCCCTGATTGCCGTTGTTGGTTTGACAGTTCAAATTGTCCTGCCCGATACCATAGCTGTTGAACACCAGCTTGAAAGAGTCGTTGGGGATCCAGAGTATCTGGCCGCCGACACCCGGACGGCGGTTGAACTTAGCATAGGATTGCCAGCCGTTGATGAGCCAGGGCTCGATTTTCAAATTCTGCGTCGGCCACCATTGGACGCGAAGACCGTTGAAAAACCACGGAGTGTTGGACGACACGAAAGACGGCTGGTAAGTCCAGTTGTCATAGTTGTAGTAGCTGAACAGCCCGATGTACGACACAAAGACGCCTGCGTCCACGTTCAGGCCGTGATTGACATCGAAGTGATACCCGGCATTCGCTTCCGAGAAGTATCGATAGGCATTATCCAGGTCCCATTGCCCCACCGAAGAGCTGGCGTCATTGCGCGGTGTGGTGGTCGCGAACATGCCGAACATCGACAAAAAGCGCGCTCGTACATTGTCCCAGTGAAAGTCCCCGCCCAAGCTCACTTGTTCGATCTGGAATTCCCCGGAGCGGAATTCCTCGGTGGATCCGACGATCGTGTGATCAATCGGGTGATTCAGGCTTTGCAGGTAATTCATGTCCAAGCGGATTTCGGGTGTGAAGAATTTCGTATCGAACACCGGCGCTTTTTCGCGCGAAGTGCCGTTCATCCAGCCGACGTAGCCGACCTGCGCCCAAGGAGTCTTCGTATCGACTTCCGGGCCCGGCTCCGGTGACTGCAGGGCCTCGGGTACCGTCACTGCGGCGACCGCCGGCGGTGCCGCGGTTGCCGTAGGCGGCGCTGCAATTATCGGGGCCGGCGCCGCATATTTGGACGCCGCGGCGACGCTCGGCACGGACATCACCACGTCGTAGCGCGTGGCCTTGCTCGTCACGACCTGCAGCGCGGGTACCTGAACTTCCGGATAACCGTCCAACTGCAGCGTGAGGGTCCAGCTGCCCGGCGGAAGATCCGCAAACGAGTAAATGCCGTCGTTGCCGGACAGCGTCGCGCGAATGGCCCCGCCGTCGGATCTCACCGCGGTCACGGTCGCGCCGGATACAGGAACCTTTTCCGCATTTCTGACGACGCCGACAATTGCGCCGGGCGCATGCGCCGGAGTCGGCGGTGTATCTGCGTGCACGCGTGCCGTAAGCCCGATGGCCGCAACGCATAGTAGAAGCTTTTTCAAACCGGTCTGGGTTTTCATCCTCATTTCCTCAAATTTTCTTCATTGATCAAAAATACAGCACCGGCGATCGGGCGATCATCGCAACCGATCGAGGGCGATCATCGCAACCGATCGAGCGCGAGATTCAGTTCGAGCACATTGATCCGCCGCTCGCCAACGACGCCGAAGAGGCGCTCCTGCACATGCGCCTTGATCAGCGCCTCGACGCGAGTGAGTTCGAGATTACGTGCGCGCGCGACGCGCGCGGCTTGGTATTGCACCGCCGCGGGACTCACGTCAGGATCGAGGCCGCTGGCCGATGCGGTCACGAGCTCGACCGGGATCGGCCCATTGTTGTCGGGATCTGCGTCGTGCAACGCCTTGGCATTTGCTTTCACGGCATCGATGAGCGCGGGATTCAGCGGCCCTAAGTTCGAGGCCGTCGAAGCCAAACCGTTGTAAGGCTGAGGCGTGGTAGCCGATGGCCGTCCCCAGAAATACTTGGGATCCGAGAAGCTCTGACCGATCAGCGTCGATCCGAGGAGTTTGCCGTCCTGATAAATCAAGCTGCCGGCGGCTTGATGCGGGAATGCCAGCTTCGCCACACCTGTAATGGCGAATGGATAGATTATCCCGAGCAGCAGTGTCATGAGGGCAAGGAGGCAGACTGCAGGGCGAATGAGTTGCGCAAACATGCTTATTCTCCTTAGGCCCAGCCGGCCGCCGACAAGATCATGTCGATCAGTTTGATGCCCGGAAACGGCACGATAATCCCGCCCAACCCGTAGACAAGCAAGTTGCGCCGCAGAAGCGGACCGGCGCCGAGGGGCCGGTACTTCACACCTTTGATGGCGAGCGGAATCAGCACGACGATGATCAGCGCGTTGAAAATCACCGCGGACAGGATCGCCGAGTTGGGCGTCGCCAAATGCATGATGTTGAGCGCGCCCAGTTCCGGATAGGTCATCGCGAAGGCGGCCGGAATGATTGCAAAGTACTTGGCAACGTCATTGGCAATCGAAAATGTCGTCAACGCACCTCGCGTCATCAACATCTGCTTGCCGGTCTCGACGATTTCGATGAGCTTGGTCGGATTCGAGTCCAGGTCGACCATGTTGCCGGCTTCCTTGGCCGCCTGCGTGCCGGTATTCATCGCCACTGCAACGTCCGATTGCGCAAGCGCAGGCGCGTCGTTCGTGCCGTCGCCCGTCATCGCTACGAGGCGGCCTTGCGCCTGATGCTCGCGAATCAATTTGAGTTTCGCCTCAGGAGTCGCTTCGGCGAGAAAATCGTCGACCCCGGATTCCGCGGCAATCGCTGCCGCCGTGAGGCGATTGTCACCGGTAATCATGATGGTCTTGATGCCCATGTGCCGCAGGTCGGCGAAGCGTTCCTTGATGCCGCCCTTGACGATGTCCTTGAGTTCAACGACTCCGAGCACACGACCACCGTCGGCGACGACCAACGGAGTGCTGCCCTGACGCGCGACGCGCTGCACGGCTTCGTCGACCGGCGCAGGGAATGTCTTGCCCAGTCCCTCGATATATTTGACGATGGTGTTTGGCGCACCCTTGCGAATCTTGCGCTCGCCGATGTCGACGCCGCTCATGCGGGTGTGCGCTGAGAACGGGACGAAGGTCGCGCCAAGGGCGCCCAAATCGCGTTCACGCAGATTGAAGCGCTGCTTGGCAAGGATGACAATGCTGCGCCCTTCCGGGGTCTCATCGGCAAGCGAAGCGAGTTGCGCGACGTCGGCCAACTCCTGCTCCGTCACGCCGGGCGCCGGCAGAAACACGGTCGCCTGCCGATTTCCAAGTGTAATCGTGCCGGTCTTGTCGAGGAGCAGCACGTCGACGTCTCCGGCCGCTTCCACGGCGCGGCCGGAAGTCGCGATCACGTTGGCCTGCATCATGCGGCTCATGCCGGCGACACCGATCGCCGATAGCAGTCCGCCGATCGTCGTGGGAATGAGGCACACCAGCAGCGCCACCAGGGCGGTGATGGTGATGGGACTTCCGACCTTGCTGGCCTCAACGGCGAAGAGCGAGAATGGCAGCAACGTGACAATCACGATGAGAAACACCAGCGTCAAGGCCACCAGCAAAATGGTCAGTGCAATCTCATTGGGAGTTTTCTGCCGTTTCGCCGCTTCGACCATCGAAATCATCCGATCGAGAAAGGTCTCACCGGGATTGACGGTCACCCGCACGACCAGCCAGTCCGATAGCACGCGCGTACCGCCGGTGACGGATGCGAAGTCGCCGCCCGATTCGCGAATGACCGGCGCCGACTCGCCCGTGATGGCGCTCTCATCCACCGATGCGACGCCTTCGATGACTTCACCGTCGGCGGGGATGGTGTCATGGGTCTCCACCAGCACCACGTCGCCTTTCCTTAAATCCTCAGCCTTGACCAGCGTTGTCTGCCTGGCGCCCGGACTATTCTGGACGAGGCGCTTGGCCATCACGGTTTGACGCATGTTGCGAAGTGCTGATGCCTGTGCACGGCTACGGCCTTCGGCGAGCGCTTCGGCGAAGTTGGCGAACAGAACGGTGAACAGCAGCCAAACCGTGATGGCCAGAATGAAGCCGGCGGGCGCCTCTCCGTGTCCGGCGAGTGCCTGGCCGTAGAGTATGGCCGTCACAACCGTGCCGAGATAAACCACGAACATCACAGGGTTGCGCCATTGAACGCGCGGATCGAGCTTCTTGAAGGACTCGAGCAGCGCGGGGCCGAGGAGCTTACGATCAAACAGCGAGAGTTGTTGCCGTGTCATAAAGGAACTCGTTACTTGGCAGCCGCGAGCATGAAATGCTCGACGACGGGTCCCAGCGCCAGCGCCGGGACATAGGTTAGGACACCGATTAGCAGGATCGAGCCGATTAGAAGGATCACGAACAACGGCCCATGTGTCGGCATCGTGCCTTCCGTAACCGGAACGCGCTTCTTCGCTGCCAGCGATCCGGCGATGGCAAGGGCTGCCATGATCGGCCAGAAACGGCCGATGAACATCGCCAGGGCGGTCGCTACGTTATAGAAAACCGTGCTCGCCGTAAGGCCGCCGAACGAACTGCCGTTATTGTTGGCGGCAGAAGTGAACGCATAGAGAATCTCACTGAAGCCATGTGCGCCGGGATTGCCGACGCCGGCCTTCCCGGCAATGGTCATGGCGGCAACCGCAGTACCGATGAGCACGGCAAACGGCGTCGTCAGAATAAAGACCGAGGCCATTTTCATCTCGAACGCTTCGATCTTCTTGCCCAGGTACTCGGGCGTTCTGCCGATCATCAAGCCGGCAATGAAGACGCCCAAAATGGCAAATATCAATATCGAGTACACGCCGGTACCAACGCCGCCTGGCGCAACCTCCCCGAGTTGCATGAGGACCATCGGTACGAAGCCTCCGAGCGGCGTCAGCGAATCGTGACTCGTGTTGACCGCACCGGTGGAAGTCCCCGTCGCGGCCGCCGCAAACAAGGACGAGGCGGCGATGCCGAAACGAGTCTCCTTGCCCTCCATGTTGCCGCCCGCCTGCAGCGTGCTCGCGACCTGGTCGATGCCCTGCTTTGCAATCAGCGGATTGCCGAGTTGCTCGCTGTGGAACGCCAGAATCACCATGGGCACGAACAGGATCAGCATGGCGGTCAGGATCACCCAGCCTTGGCGGGTATCCCCAACCATTTTGCCGAATGTGTAAGTAAGCGCAAAAGGGATCAAGAGAATGGCGAACAATTCCAGTAAGTTCGTCAGGGGGTTCGGATTCTCGAACGGATGAGCGGAATTCGCGTTGTAGAAGCCGCCCCCGTTTGTGCCAAGTTCCTTGATGGCCTCTTGCGAGGCGATCGGTCCCATCGGCAGCGTCTGTATTTGCGTCGTCGCCGTCTCGGTCACGGCGTTGCCCGCCGCGTCTTTAATGGGACTGCCGCCCGCGTCGGTCTTCGGATTCTGATACGTAATCTTCTCGACGGTCGTCGCGTCCTGGTAGCCGGCGAAATTCTCGATGACGCCCTGACTCACGAGCACGAGCGCCAGCACCACTGCGAGCGGCAGCAGCACGTAAAGAGTCGCGCGTGTGACATCGACCCAGAAGTTGCCGATGGTCTTGAGCGTATGCCGCGCAAAACCTCGGATCAAAGCGATCGCCACCGCAATACCCGTAGCCGCAGACAAGAAGTTCTGCACCGCGAGTCCGGCCATCTGCACGAGATAGCCCATGGTCGACTCGCCGGAATAGCCCTGCCAGTTGGTATTGGTAATGAAGCTCACAGCCGTATTGAAAGATGAGTCGGGGCTGACGGCCGCGAACTTTTGCGGATTGAACGGAAAGAAGATCTGCAGGCGTTGCAAGCCATAGACGATGACTGCGCCCAACACATTGAAGAGAAGCAACGCAATCGCGTATCGCGTCCAGGACATCTCCTCTGTGGATTGGATCCCACAGAGGCGATAGAGAAGACCTTCAAGGCGGCCACCGACGCGCAAGGCGAAGTGCGGCGGATCCCGCCGGTCGCCATCGAGCTGCATGACATCGGCGATGTAACCGCCTAGCGGTTTCACGCACAGCAAGACGATGCCGAGGAATGCCGCCAGCAGCACGCCAAACATCGTGTTGACGTCCATTAGAACTGCTCCGCGCGCAACAGTGCATAAAGCAGGTAACCGAATAAAAACAGTGCGAGCACTCCCGCTAGACAATAGATGAGCGTCATGACGTCTTACCGAGACGCTCTAAGGCCCACACCAGAGCATGGGTAGCTCCATAAAGAACGGCGAGCATCAACAGATAAATGGCGTCCATACCGATTCCTCTCAATGAAAATCGATCCGCCCAGACGAGGGGCCGACCCAGCCCCTGGATCCTAGATGCGGGGATATAAAGTTCTTGTAGATTTTTCGCTTTTTGCGCAGCGCCGGCCGCCCGAGCTGGGCCACCCGTTACGGCTTCTTTACGCCGGGCCGCCGCTTTCTACAGCTTCTTTACGCCGGGCTGGCTAACTTAGGCGTTCCAGTCCCAATTGCTGAAGAGGATGCAACTCTCGATGCCACGCGCTCGACACCTGAGCTTGGCCCTATTGATTTTCGCGGCCGTGGAATTCGGTCATTTACACATCGATTATTCCGGTTCGCGCCCCGGCGGATTCGGACTTTCGCGCCTCGAGCGCGACCTGGCCCGGCGTGGCAGCGGCGAGTTCAGAACGCGGGCGTCCACGCAACGCGATTGACGGCGCGGCGGCGGGCGCGCAGCAGATTGCTGCGCCCGGGGTGGAAAATCGTGCAAAATACGCGCTCCCGTAGCGGAGAACAGCTTGACGAGCAGCGCGACCAGCGAACCCATTCTGGATCCGGATTTGCCGATTATCGATCCGCACCATCATCTTTGGGACTGGCCGGCTGCGATGTTGGCCGCCCGACCCGCGCCGGAGCATGGCTTCACCACCGTCGTTCGCCGCGCGAATCCTTATCTACTGCCTGAATTCCTCGCTGACCTCGACACCGGGCACAACATTCGTGCCACGGTCTTTGTTCAATGCGGCGCCATGTACCGCGCCGACGGGCCCGAAGCCTTGAAGCCGGTCGGTGAAACCGAGTTCGTGAGTGGCGTGGCGGCGATGTGCGCGAGCGGCAGGTATGGCGCCGTGCGTGCCTGCGCCGGCATCGTTGGTCATGCTGATCTCACCGCCGGCGCCGCGGTCAGCGAAGTGCTGGAGGCGCATCTCAAGACCGCCGGCGATCGCTTCCGCGGCATCCGTCATAGCGCCTCGTATGACGTGGATTCCCAGGTGCTGGGTCCGTTGGTGCGTGTCGGCCCCGGGTTGTTTGCGCAAAAGAACTTCCGTGAGGGCTATGCGCAACTGGATAAATTTAGTCTGTCCTTCGATGCGTGGTTGCTGGAGCCGCAGCTCCCCGATTTGATTGATCTGGCGCGATCCTTTCCCGGCACGCCGGTGATTCTCGATCATGTAGGCACGCCGCTCGGGATTGCCGGCTATCAAGGTAAGCGCGAGGAGCGGTTTCCGATCTGGCGCGACAACATTGCCAAGCTCGCGGCGCTGCCAAACGTGTACGTCAAGCTCGGCGGCCTGGCGATGGCGTTCTGCAATTTCCCTTCCTTTCTGCAATCTCCCGCAGCCTCCTCGGCGCGGCTCGCCGGCGAATGGCGGCCCTACATTGAAACCTGCATCGAGTTGTTCGGCGCGAATCGCTGCATGTTCGAAAGCAATTTCCCGGTGGATATGGGCAGCTGCAGCTATCCAGTGCTATGGAACGCCTTCAAAGTCCTGGCCAAAAAGTATTCGGCGGATGAGAAGACCGCGCTATTCAGCGGCACCGCGCAGCGCGTCTATCGGCTGAAAATCTAGGCATCGCCATGCATATCGTAAAATCGGATCCAAGCCTTTCTAAGTCCGGTACGTACCGTGAAATCGGCGTGCAATTGAAGGGGCTTTTCGCGGACGAACGCAACGCCTTGGCCAACACCGCCAACCTGTGCGCCCTGCTGTATCAAATGCTGCCCGATGTGAATTGGGTGGGATTCTATTTTCTGCTGGGCAGCGAACTGGTACTCGGACCCTTTCAAGGCAAGGTGGCTTGTGTGCGCATTCCGCTGGGCCGCGGCGTGTGCGGTACCGCCGCCCAGAATAGGGAGATAATGGTGGTGTCGGATGTAAATGAATTTCCGGGACACATTGCCTGCGACGCGGCGTCGCGCTCGGAGATTGTGCTGCCTCTCGTGCAAGACGGCCGCTTGTTGGGCGTGCTGGACCTCGACAGTCCGAAATTATCGCGATTCGACCACGAGGACCGAGAGGGTCTTGAAGCGGCGGTCAATATCTTGTTGGACTCCTCGCGGCTCGGCAAGTTGGTCGACAACGCCATTTGAATGAGATAGGAACGCGGCGGCTAACCCTCTATAATCGCGCACCGCACTGAACGTGCGCCGTCATATCTTTCGGGGTGGTTCGCACAATGATCGCATCGCGCGCAGCGCTGGTCTTTTCCACCGCTTTTGCGGTATCCGGGGTCTTGGCTGCCGAGCCCTTCGCTTCGACTTATCAAGTGCCCGTAAATGCGCCGGTGCTGATTCAAGGTGCGACCGTTCTCACCGGCACGGGTGAACGCCTCGAAGGCGCGGACGTACTGATCAGCAACGGCAAAATAGAATCGATTGGCAGAGGTCTGACGGCGCCGGCGGACGCGCGCATCATCGATGCACACGGTAAATGGATAACGCCGGGTATCATCGACATCCATTCGCACTTGGGCGTTTACGCCAGTCCTGCCGTGAAAGGCCTTGACGATGGCAACGAGGCGACCAGTCCCGTGACCTCCAATGTTTGGGCGGAGCATTCTGTCTGGCCGCAGGATCCAGGATTCGAGACGGCGCTGGAAGGCGGCGTGACGACCCTGCAGATTCTTCCCGGTTCGGCGAATCTCATCGGCGGCCGTTCCGTGGTTCTCAAGAATGTGCAGGCCGCGACTTATCAGGCCATGAAGTTTCCCGGGGCCGCCTACGGCCTCAAAATGGCCTGCGGCGAGAATCCAAAACGCGTCTACGGTGGCAAAAATCAGGCACCTTCGACGCGAATGGGCAACGTCGCAGGGTATCGCCAAGCCTTTGCCGACGCGCAGGATTATCAACAGCAGTGGGATAAGTATCATCGCGAACTTGCCGAATACAACAAGAAAAAAGCGGACCATGCGGATGGCGCCAAGAAATCCAAGGACAAGGACGGCGCGGACAAGGAGCCCATGCCGCCGAGCCCTCCGAAGCGAGATCTGAAGCTCGAGACTTTGGCTGAAGTAATGAACGGCAATATCCGCGTGCACATGCACTGCTATCGTTCAGATGAAATGGCGACGATGCTCGATGTGGCCGACGAGTTTGGCTTCAAGATCACCGCATTCCATCACGCCGTGGAGGCCTACAAGATCGCCGACCGGCTGGCCGACAAAAACGTGTGCGCGGCGATGTGGGCGGACTGGTGGGGCTTCAAAATGGAAGCCTATGACGGGATACAGGAAAATCTGGCCATCGTCGACTTTCCCGAACACAGTTGCGCCATCGTGCACTCCGATTCCGGCGATGGCATCCAGCGTCTGAACCAGGAAGCCGCCAAGGCGATGGCCCATGGTGCACGCGTAGGATTGACGGTCCCTCCGGAACGCGCAATCCGCTGGCTGACCCTCAATCCCGCGAAGTCTCTTGGTCTTGATGATCGCATCGGCACGCTCGAGGCCGGCAAGGGAGCCGATGTCGTCATTTGGAACGGCAATCCCTTCAGCGCTTATGCGCTCGCCGAGCAGGTTTTCATCGACGGCGCGCTCAGCTTCGATCGCGCGCATCCTTCGCCTTCGCCGAGATCCGATTTCCTCTTGGGCAGGCACATTGCGGAGTCGCCACTATGAAGTCGCTTCAACTTTTTGTTTTGACCGTCAGCGTCATCGGCGCGCAGTGCGCGACGGCTGAGGAATTCATCATCCGCGGCGCAACTGTTCACACCGCGTCCGCAAAGGGCACCCTCAAGAACACCGATGTCTTGGTTCGCGGCGGCGTCATCGTCGCAATCGGCGAGGCAGCAGCACCGAACGCGACGGTCATCGATGCCAAGGGCAAGGAACTGACGCCGGGCCTATTCGGCGGAGTGACTGACGTCGGCATCGAGGAAATCGCCGCAGAATCCGCGACCGTCGATTCGACCTTGAACCAAAAATCGCCGCCATGGGAACAGCAGTGGCGTCCGGAACTCGACGTCACCGTGGCGTTCAATCCGCGCTCCTTCGTCGTGCCCATCACACGAGTGGAAGGCGTGACATGGACCGTCCTTGCGCCGAGCGCCGAAGACAGCATCATTGGCGGTCAGGGTTCGGCGGTCACGCTCGATGGCCGATATGACGCCGCTCTGCCAGGCAGCCGTTCATTGTTCGTGCAAATGGGGAGTGCCGGCGCCAAAGTAGCCGGGGGAACGCGCGCCGCGGAGTACATGCTGCTCGAGCAAGCCATTCATGAAGCCCATGCACAGGGTCAAGTGGGTCAAGGGGCCCTGCTCCACGCCGCCGGCCGAGAGGCGTTGAACCGCTATCTCATGGGCGGCCGTGTCGTCTTTCAGGTAGACCGTGCGTCCGACATCCGTGAAGTCGTGTCATTCGCAGAGCGCGCGGGCATCAAGCCCATCATTCTCGGCGGCGACGAAGCCTGGCTGGTCGCGAAGGATCTCGCTAGGTCAAACGTTCCCGTGATCCTCGATCCGCTCGACGATCTTCCTCAGGATTTCGATCGTCTCGCCTCCTCGCTTGAAAACGCAGCTCGGCTGCAGCGCGCAGGCGTGCGCATCGCCTTCTCCAGCGGAGATACGCCGCAAGCGCGCCTGGTGCGCCAGCTCGCCGGCAATGCCGTTGCTCACGGTTTGCCCTGGGAGGCGGCACTTGCGGCGATAACCTCGACGCCCGCCGATATCTTCGGCGTGAGCGCAACGCATGGTCGCATCGCGGTAGGACAGTCTGCGGATCTGGTGCTCTGGAGCGGCGATCCGCTCGAGCTTGCGACGCTCGCCGAACAGGTGTGGATTGCAGGCCGGCCGATCGAGATGAAATCCCGCCAAACTGAACTACGGGATCGGTATGTCGAGAAAGTAAAAGCCCATCAGGCCCGCTGAGCGGGCGTTCCCGTGACTGGGCGCCGCCTCGCGATTACAGCGGTAGCTTGGAGACCAGAATTTCGCAATCGGTGCCGTAGTCCTTCGCGGCGCAATTGGTGAAATAAAGCGTCTTCCCATCGGGCGACCAACGCGGCACCGTGGCGCGGCCCTCGGTGTTCGCGACCAGACGCACATTGCTGCCGTCGGCGTTCATCACGAAAATCTGATAGCGCAGATTTCGGTTGGAGGCGAAGGCTATCAGCTTGCCGTCCGGCGACCATGCGGGCCAACCGTCGAAGGCGGGATTATTGGTTAGATTGCGCGCATTACGCCCGTCGCCATCCGCGATGAACACCTCGGAATTCATTGCACCCAGCATGCGGCGAAACACCAGATGCTTCATGTCGGGCGACCAAGCAGGGTAGGTGTTGACGCCGCCGGTGATGAGCGTCGTGACTTTGCCGGTGGCCAATTCCACCACATCGATATCAGAGTCATTTTTACGCGGCGGCAGCAAATCATCGTCGGTACAATAAATGACTTTATTGCTGTCAGTGGACCAGGCCGGATGTATCGCGCGCACGGCGGCCGGCGATACGGCTTTCGCCTCGCTGCCGTCGGGATTCATCACATAGATTCGTTCTTCAGTTTGCGTAATCGTCACGTATGCGATCTTCTTCCCATCAGGCGACCACGCAGGGTCTTCATGATCGGCATCATCGCTTGTGATCTGAATGGCATCGGAGGTATCCGCGTTCATCGTGAATAATTGTTCTTTGCCCGCGATCACGCTGATGAAAACGAGGCGCTTACCGTCCGGGTTGGGAGAGGGATCCATGTTCTGCGAATGCGTGAGCTGGTAGGGAATCGTCAACGGCGCCGCCGCAGCCGATGCTCCAAAGCACAGCACCGCAAAGTACAGCGCCGCCAGACATCCCGGGCCACGAATCTTCATGGCGATATTGTAATGCAGCCTAGGCGGATACAATAGCGGCCCCCGCTACGGGAGAGATAATGAACGACCCCATCGCCCATGTTGGTGCGCGACTCACTCTGGGCCTCGCACTGCTGATGTTCAGCCTCGTGCCGCTGTGCCGTGCGCACGCACAGTCTGAAAATGCTGCGGACGCTGAACTCGAGCTGCGCGCCGCCGAAGCGAAACTCGCAGCCGCGCTCTCATCGGTCGATCTCGATCAGCTGTCAGGGCCGGTGGCGATTGGTCGCCGCGCACATCAGCGAAGTTAAGCCTTGATATTCGGCGCGCAGTAATCGTTTAATGCCGACCGCACTTCTCACGGAGCTCATATGAAACGTCTTCTTGCCGCCGCTGCCACCCTCGCCGCTTTTTCAGCCTTCGGCGCGCCTCCCCAGGATACCCCCGCCGGCGAGCAACGCTTTCGTGCGCTTTATAAGGAACTGGTCGAGACCAACACGAGTTTGTCGGCGGGAAGCTGCACGCTTGCCGCGGAGCGAATGGCCGCCCGACTCAAGGCAGCGGGTTTCCCGGACAGCGACTTGCACCCGTTTGCGGCGCCCGACCATCCGAAGGAAGGCGGCCTCGTCGCGATCTATCCCGGCAAGGATCCCAAGCAAAAGGCGATCCTTTTGCTCGCGCACATCGATGTCGTGGAGGCGAAGCGCGAGGACTGGACCCGCGATCCGTTCAAGCTGGTCGAGGAAAACGGCTATTTCTACGCGCGCGGCGCGAGCGATGACAAAGCCGAGGCGGCGATCTGGGTTGACACCCTAATTCGATATAAAACCGAGAACTACAAGCCCAAGCGCACGCTGAAGCTGGCGCTCACCTGCGGCGAGGAGACGGCCGGAGCATTTAACGGCGCGGATTGGCTGACGCGCAATCAGCGCGATCTCATCGATGCGGGATTTGCGCTCAACGAAGGCGCTGCGGGCGAATTGGATGCGAGCGGAAATCGGGTCGCTCTTGAAGTCGAGGCGGGCGAGAAGTTTCCCCAGAACTACCGGCTCGAGGTGACCAACAGGGGCGGACACAGCTCGCGGCCCGTGAAGGACAACGCGATCTATCATCTAGCCGCAGCGCTCACGCGCATCAGCGCCTATGAATTCCCCGCGCAGTTCACGGACGGCAATCGGGGCTACTTCACCGGTATGGCCAAGATCCTCGCCACCAATGGCGATACCGAAACCGCCAATGCCATGAACGCGTTCTTGAAGAACCCCAACGACACGCAGGCGCTCGCGCTCGTATCGGCCAAGGATCCCAGCTGGAATGCAACGCTGCGCACGACCTGCGTCGCCACCATGCTCGACGCCGGGCACGCCACCAACGCGCTGCCGCAGCGGGCAAGGGCCAATGTCAATTGCCGGATTTTTCCGGGCGTCACCCCAGACACGGTGCGCGCCAAGCTCGAGGAATTGGCGGCGGACCCGGCGGTGAAGATCTCTGCGCCTGAGACGCGCGGACCGACCGCCTCGCCCCCGCCATTGACCCCGGCAGTCATGGCGCCGATTGAGAAGCTGACCGCCGAGTTCTGGCCCGGCGTGCCGGTGCTGCCCGTGCTGCAAGCTGGCGCGACGGACGGCGAATTCACCAATGCGGTGGGCATCCCGACTTTCGGTCTCGAGCCGGTGTTTATGGGCCCCGATCTGGGAAATATTCACGGGCTCAATGAGTACGTGGGCGTCAAATCGCTGCTCGAAGGCCGGGAATTCCTGTATCGGTTGGTCAAGGTCTACGCGGACCAGAAATAGCCGGCTAAAGCTGGAATCGGCAGGGCGACCGTTACGTCCCGGTCGCCCTTTTTTGGCTTCAGTCAATTGCTGGCAAAGTGAATCATGCTGCTCGGGCGCAGCGCGCTCAAAGCCGGCGAACCGACTTCCATCACGGCGTTATTGATCGCACGATCGACGCAACCGTTCACACGCTGCATGGCGCCCAAGTCCTTGTATCCGCTAAACGCACAAACTTGCTGCGCCGCCGCCGCGATACGGCTATACAGAACCTTGGCGCCGGCCGGCTGCGAAATGTCGAGATCGGCATAACTGACTCTCTTTGACGCGAGCCCGTTGCCTGCCGCCAGTGCCGTCGCCTGCAGCGTGCACAAAGCGATTGCACCGCAAAGAAAGGCTGCCGCACGCGTCGTATTTTGAATGGTGGTATTCATGATGGTCTCCTAAGTTTTAAAAGCGATTTCTCGTTGGGATGTTGAGAGCAGGAATCAGCAGGGCGACCGTTACGTCCCGGTCGCCCTTTCCGGCTTCAGTCAATTGCTGGCAAAGTGAATGACGGTCTTCGGACGCAGCGCGCTCAAGGCCGGCGAACCGACATCTGTCACGGCATTGGCAATTGCGTAATCGACGCAGTGATGCATCGATTGAGCCGCTCCCAAGGACTCGTAGCCGACGGAGAAGTTACACACCTCTTTGGCAGCTCTGGTGATGCGCCCGTACAGAACCTTGGCGCCCGCCGGCGTCGAAATATCGAGATCGGCATAGCTGACTCTTCGCGAGGGAAGCGCGTCGTCGGCCGCCTGCGCCGACACCTGGAGTGTGCACAAAGCGATCGCACCGCAAAGAAATAAGGCCGCCGCACGAGCCGTGTTTTGGATGGTGGTAGTCATGATCATCTCCCAAGTTTTAAAAGCCGTTTTCGAACCTCTCACCACGAAGATTGGTCTCGCCGTGGCTTGGGCAGAGGTTTACGGCGCGAAGGGATGATTAGTCCTAAAGGCTTCCTCAGGCTTTGCTAAAGGATTTCTCATGCGATGTTGAGAGTGAAAATCGAGCGCTTGGGAGGCCGCCGACGGGATTTGCGGGAGTCAGCGGGAAACCGCGCCGCTTGGCCGGGGTATGATTGCGGTGGATGATCAATTCAAAACGGACGCAAACATGCATTTCCTCCGCTCAAGTCTGGCCTGTTTGGCTTTTATCGGCCTTTCCGCTCACGCGGAAGACCGGTTGCCCACCATTGCGCCGGCGCAATACTCAGCCGAACAGAAGCAGGCGGCCGCCGATTTCGAGACGGCGCGAAAGGTACCAGTGTTTGGTCCTTTCGAACCGCTCATGTATAGCCCGGCCGTCATGTCGCAGGCGCGCGCGATGGGCGATTACCTTCGCTACAAGTCGGCCATCGGCGTTACGCTCAGCGAGCTTGCAATTCTCCTGACGGCGCGGGAATGGTCACAGGACTACGAGTGGTCCGTGCATTACCCGATCGCACTGAAGGCCGGCATTCGGTCGGAGGTTGCCGATGCAATTGCCGACGGACGGCGTCCAGCGGCCTTAAGTGCGGATGAGGAGATCGTCTACGATTTCGCCATGGAGCTCTTGAAGAACAAGCAAGTGTCAAATGCGACATTTGATCGCGCCAAGGCGCGCTTCGGCCCCAGGGGCGTCGTCGACATGACCGGGATTCTCGGCTATTACACCTTTCTCGCCATGCAACTCAACGCAGCGCAGTACCCGTCTGCCAAAGACGCTAAGAAATTTCCAGTCCCTAAAAAGGAGTGGAATGCTCGATGAAATCTCTCGGGAAAAAACCGCAAGGCGCGAGGCTGGAGCGCATCAAAGCATCGCCCCGATGGCTGGGCGATCGATTTCGCAACGTCTACCCCATCGCGCCCGGACTGCGAGATCCCAACGCGACCATGCCTTCGCTGAGCGATTTTCTCTGCGGCGGGGAGCGGCGTGTGCCGCGCGGACCGCTGCCTTCGACAAATCCGCTGGACGGGTGGCAAAAACCGCCTTCCAGCGGGCTTCGTGCCACGTGGTTAGGCCATTCCACCGTGCTGATCGAGATTGATGGCCTGCGCGTCCTGACCGATCCGGTATGGGGGCCACGTGCCTCGCCCTCCAGTCTTGCCGGTCCCAAACGATTCCAGCCCGTCCCCGTCAGCCTGCGTGCAATGCCCCCCGTTGATCTCGTGATTGTGTCGCACGACCACTATGATCACCTCGACTATCCGACCATCCGCGAACTGGCCAAGCGCAATGTTCCCTTTGTGACCTCGCTCGGGGTCGGTGCGCACCTGGAGGCCTGGGGTGTGAATCCTGATCTCATCACCGAATTGGATTGGTGGGAATCTCACAGGCTGGCAGGCGGCCTCACCGTCACCGCCGCGCCCTCGCAACATTTCTCGGGTCGAGGATTGAAAGACCGAAACGCGACCCTATGGTCTTCTTTCGTGATTCGCTCGGAACGACACGCGGTGTTCTTCAGCGGCGATACCGGTTTGACGAGTGAGTACCAACTCATTCGCGACCGACTCGGACCGTTCGACTTGGTGATGCTGGAGGTCGGCGCCTTTCATCCTGCTTGGGGTGATATTCACCTTGGGCCGCAAAACGCACTCAAAGCGCTGGCGCTCCTCGGCGGTGGGGCGTTCCTGCCGGTGCACTGGGGCACCTTCAGCTTGGCCATGCATGCCTGGGACCAGCCCGCCGAGGAGTTGCTGAGTCTCGGCGAGAAGGCAGGCGCGAAACTGGTCATGCCCCGACTCGGCGAGGCGATCGAACCTGAGCATGCGGAGCGCGCGCATGCCTGGTGGCGCTGTGTCGACACGGTGGCGCAGCCGCCGCAATCCGAAGCGTCGGCGACCCTGCCGAAAGCGATGTCCTGGCCGATCGATTAACATTTCCCAGTGGATTTACGTGGCCTGAAATGACTGCAAAGGAGATGACGTGACTGCATTTGACCTGACCCCGCCTACCGAATCTCAGCGGCGCGACATCACAGCCGGTCTTGACGCGGATGAACGGCGCGTTCTTCTGCAACACGGGACCGAAGCAGCCTTTTGCGGTGTCTTCCTCGACAACAAAAAGAATGGCACTTACTGCTGCCGCTTCTGCGGCCTGCCGTTATTCCGCTCCAACTCGAAGTTCGACTCGGGCACCGGTTGGCCCAGTTTCTTCAAACCCTACGATGAGACGCACATTAAGCGCATTCGCGACGCGAGCTATGGAATGGTCAGGGTGGAAGAGGTCTGCGCCCGCTGCGGCAGCCACCTCGGCCATGTGTTTCCCGATGGTCCGCCTCCGACCGGGGAGAGGCACTGCCTCAACTCGGTCTCCCTGTCCTTCACCGAAAGCGGCAAACCGTTGCCTGACGTATTGAAGCGCGGCGCTCCCGAGGGAGCAATCGACTCCGCGGGTTAACTCGAAGCCGCGACTATTGCGGGTCGGGTCAAGTATGGACAGGACTCTCGTAGCGCATAGCGCCGATGTCGTTGCCTTCAGTATCGAGGAAGCGCATCAATTCGCCGACCGTCGGAATCACGGACTTCGGCATGATCACTTTGCCGCCGTTTGCCTCTACACGCGCCGCGATGACATCGACATCCTCGACTGAAAATGTTGGCTCAATGCCGTTGAGCCCGGTCCCGGATCGAGGGACCGACCGTTTGTGCAAAAGACCTCGAACCCCAGGCGATTCCTCGTCACCGGTATGGATCAGGTAAAAGCCCGGCGGACCCCAGGGCTCGAACACCCACTCAAATACCGCTTCGTAAAAAGTGCGGGCGCGGGCGACATCGTCGACATGGATCGAGAAGGCGGCGAGATTGTTTGGCATGTCCGGACGATACTGCGGTTTCCATGATGCCGCAATCCCGCTATTCTGCCAATGTATGTCGCAAAAACGTCTATCGGTGGCAGACGAACCTTACTGGGTGGTGCGGACTTCGGGTGCTGATCTCAGGGCCGCCACAGTGCTGAGGAATCACGCACATGAATGGCATCAACTGATCTACGTTTCCGCTGGGCTCATTAGCGTTGCCACCGAGGCAGGATCCTGGGTGGCACCGGCCACCTGGGCGATCTGGGTGCCTGCCGGCATTCGTCATGGAATCCGCTTTGTCGTGGATAGCGCGTTTCGCACGGCCTATTTTCGGCCCGATTGGGTTGATAACTATCCGAGCGCCTGTACGGTGATTTCCGTATCGGCACTCCTGAGAGAACTCATCCTGCGGGCCGTCAAGATCGGCCAATTGGACCGACGCCATCCTCTCGAAACTTCGATCGCGGCGCTCATTGTTAGCGAGTTACAGGTGTCAGGTGCCCGCTCGCTCAGTCTCAAGCAGCCGACCGGCGCGGGGATGTGTCGCGCGGCGACGCTCATCGCCAATCGGGATCCACAGGCCGCCACGCTATCTTCGCTCGCCCGCGCCGTTGGAACCGGAACCAGGACACTCGAGCGCCAATTTTTTGCCGAAACGGGAATGTCCCCGGGCCGCTGGCGGCAGCACCAAGCAATGCTCACGGGCCTTGAATTGCTGGCGACTGGGACGGCTGTCAAATCCGTAGTTGCTCATGCCGGCTACACGACTGCAAGCGCGTTCATTGCCGCCTTTCGCAAAATCTTCGGCACGACTCCAAGGAACTACTTCGCGAGCGAGACATCGCAACGTGTGTCCAAAATCCCGGCGACTCGGACGTCGGAGCAGGGCCGAGTTGCTAGGTGCTAAGATCGCCGGCAATCAGGACTCTGTGACTCCATGACACTAACCGAGCTGAGCTACATCGTGGCACTGGCGCAGGAACAGCACTTTGGACGTGCTGCCGAGCGCTGTCATGTCAGCCAACCCACACTCAGTATTGCCGTCAAGAAATTGGAGGAGGAGTTGGGCGTCACCTTGTTTGAACGCTGCAAAAACGGCGTTCAAATCACACCCCTGGGCGAGCGAATCGTGGGCATGGCCGGCGACGTGCTGCATCAAACCGCGGCCATCAAAGACGTCGCCGCCGCGGACATGGAGCAGCTGCAAGGGCCGTTGCAGCTGGGCACCTTGCCGACCATTGGTCCTTACTTGCTGCCGCAATTCATTCCGCTATTGCAGAAAACGGCCAGCCAGCTTTCGCTCTATGTCGAGGAGGGAAGCCAGGAGTCCTTGACGCTCAAGCTGCGCAACGGCGAGCTCGATGCCATTCTCGTCACCGCTCCGTTCAGCGAACCTGACGTGGTGACCCAGGCTTTGTTCGACGAACCCTTCGTGCTGCTGTTGCCGGCCGATCACCGGCTGGCAAGCAAAGCGGTTATCGCCGACACCGATCTCGACCCCGCGGAAGTTTTGCTGTTGGATGAAGGCGATCGTTTCCGCGACCAAGTCCTGACGGCCTTCCCTCAATTGAGTCCGCTGCAATCTTCGCGAGCAAGAGCGAAACGCTACTTCAACCGGGGCAGCACACTCGAGGCACTGCGTCACTTGGTGGCATCGAAATTGGGGCTGACAATCCTGCCGCAATCCGCTGCGGAGGCGCCGCTGTACGCACCCAACCTGTTGGTTACACGTCCCTTCGCCAGCCCATCGCCCAAGCGCACTTTAATTTTGGCGTGGCGCATCAGCTTCCCACGACATAAGGCGATCGACGTGCTTCGCCGCACTATTCAGGCGAGCAGCTCAGGCTTCTGGAACTATAATACCGCCAAAGATCGGGACGCCCCCGGTGTGCTGGTGGAAAATCGGAACTGGTAATGCGGCCCATCTCCAAAATTGTCATCGTCGGCGGCGGCACCTCGGGGTGGCTGGCGGCGTCCATGCTTTGCCACCACTTCAAGCGCGAGCTGTGCCAGGTACAGCTGATCGAATCGGAAGCTATCGGAACGATTGCCGTCGGCGAATCCACGGTACCGCCGTTTGTCGGGCTGATTCAGCGGCTCGGCATCAATGAACAGGAATTCATTCGCGCCACCAAAGCGACATACAAGCTGGGCATTCAATTTATCGGCTGGCATCAGCGCCACAAGAAATACTTCCATCCCTTCGGTGTCATCGGCCGACCGATTGGAAATCACGATTTCTATCAATGCTGGCTCAAGGCGCGAGCCCACGGCGATACTTCTTCCCTGTTGGACTTTTCGCCGTGCAATGTGATGGCTGAAAATGGCCGCTTCTTTCCGCCGGGCGAAGCACGCAATACCCCCATTGGCGGCGCTAACTATGCACTGCATGTCGATGCGCTATTGGTCGCTCGCTACCTGCGCGATTACGCCGAGGCGCGCGGCCTCACGCGTATCGAAGGCAAAGTGACACAAGTAAAGCAGCGCGACGACGGTTTCATTCGAGGCGTGACGCTTGCCGATGGGCAGGAAATCCAAGGCGACTTCTTCATTGACTGCACTGGTTTCAGCGGGCATTTGATCGGCAAGGCGCTGGGGGTCGGTTCCGTGGACTGGTCGAATTATTTGCCCTGCGATCGCGCCATCGTCGCCAAGACCGCCAGTCAAAAGCGGCTGCTCCCCTTTACGCGCGCCACGGCTCAACCGGCGGGATGGAGCTGGCAGATACCTCTGCAGCATCGCCTGGCGCATGGCTATGTCTACTCGAGCCAATTCTGCAGCGACGCTGCTGCGAAATCGACTTTGATGCGCAGCTTGGGAGACGTGGCTCTGGATGATCCCCGCGTCATCCCGTTTGCCACGGGGCATCGGAAAGAGTTGTGGAAACACAATTGCCTTTCGATCGGCCTTGCCTCCGGTTTTGTCGAGCCGTTGGAGGCGACATCCATGCACATGATTGCCCGCGGCGTGGATTTTTTCCTGCGCTACTTTCCCGATCGCGATTGCGACCCTGCGTTGATTCGGGAATACAACCGACGCATGGTGGCCGACTACGAGGAAATTCGTGATTTCATCGTCCTGCACTACAGCGCCACCGCTCGGGACGATTCTCCTTTCTGGCAATGGTGCTCGAACATAGCGCTGCCCGATTCATTGCAGGAGCGAATCGAACTGTTCAAAGGCCAGGGTGCGTTGCGCGAAGGCGTGGATGAATTGTTTCGCGGCTCGAGCTGGCAATCCGTATTCGAAGGCATGGGCATCAGCCCAAGTGTTTACGGCCGACGAGTGGAGAATATGGAATACGCCGAAATCGCGGCGGCATTGACCACCGCCAAAGCCGCCATCGCCGGCATGGTGGCCCACCTGCCGACTCACGAGGAATTCCTGTTAACACAGACCGGCTAGTCAGCCGCGCGCAACCGCGATAGCGAAAATCTATCGGGTTCCAATTGTTTCCCTCATGGCGCGCTGCCTATCATGTTTGCGCCTTTGCAATGGACGTGACACCCGTGAATCAGCATGCCTTGAATCGCAGACGAGTATTGCAGGGGCTGGTGAGCGCCGCTCTGCCGCTGAGCACGCTCTCTTGCGGCAAAGGGTCGAGCGCAATCGGCAAGGGGGAGCCGTTGGTCGTCGGCGGGTTGCCCGTCACCTGCAATCTCACACTTCCCGTGGCCTGTGTTTCCAAGGCACGTAGCAACGGCGAGCTTGCCGCCGGCCAGCCGCGCTTTGAATACAAATACAGCAAGTACAGTGGCTGGCCTGAGGTCAAGGAATCCTTGATGGCGGCCCGCATTCAAGCCGCTTACATGCTGGCGCCGCTCGTCATGGACCTGGCGGACCAGAAGGTGCCGGTGAAAATCGTCTCGCTCGGGCATCGCTCCGGTGCCGTCATCATGGTCAGAAGCGATTCGCCGTACCAGACCTTCAGGCAACTTGCGGGCAAGCAGATCGCGATCCCCAGCCGCTTTGCCGTGGACTTTCTGTTTTTGAGAAAGATGCTGGCGCGGGAGAATATGACCCCCAGCGACATCCAAATCGTGGAGATGGCACCGCCCGATATGCCGGCGGCGCTTTATGCGAACGCCGTCGACGCGTACTGCACCGGGGAACCCTTCGGCGCGGCCGCGCAGCAAGCCGGCTACGCGCGTCCCCTGCGCATGACGCGCGACGAATGGCGTAACTACATCTGCTGCGTGCTGACCGTGCGCGAAGAATTGATCCAGGAAAATCCCGCCATCGTTCAGGACCTCGTCAATCAGGTACTGGGAGCGGGCGTGTGGCTCGATCAACAGCAGGAAAACCGCAGCAAGGCGGTCGCGATTGCCGCGGGTCGGGATTTTTTCAATCAGGATCCGAAGATCATTCAGTTCGTGATGGAGAACCCGGTGGATCGGGTGACCTACGGCGACTTACGCATGATCCGCGCCGAGTTCGAAGATCTCATGCAGCTGTCGATGGCTGCAGGCACAATCAAGCACGCCATTGCCTATGAGACCTATGTGAATGAGACCTTTGCAAAGAATGCACGCGCCGCCGCCATCTCCCTGTGAGCCCTCATGAGCTACGCGGGCCGCCATGCACCGCTATGGGCTTGCATGCTGCTGTCCCTGACGGCGCACGCCGGCGATGCTGAGGGACTCAAAGCCGGCGTCTTCAATCCGCCACGAGCGGCGCCGGATTTTTCCGTTCGCGGTTCCGATGGCACCGCTCTCACGCTGAACCGTTATCGCGGCAAAGTGGTGGTGCTGGGGTTTGGCTACACCTCTTGCCCCAATGTCTGTCCGGTCACGCTTGCGGTGCTCGCGCAGGCGCACCGGAAACTGGGGCCCTTGGGATCGCAGGTGCAGATCATCTATCTCACGGTTGATCCCGAACGCGACAACGCCGAACGGCTGAAACAATATCTGGCCGCATTCGACCCGACCTTCGTGGGCGGTACAGGAACCGCCGCACAAATGGCAGCGGTGCGCTCAAGCTATGGCGTCACAGCCGAGAAACACGGGACCGGGAGCGACTACGCAGTCGCACATTCGTCATTTGTCTATCTCATCACTCGCGACGGCAAACTACGCGCGTTGATGCCGTTCGGGCACAAGGCCGATGACTACGTCCACGACATTTCCATGTTGTTGAACTAGTCGCGTGAAGTTCGTGCGCTCATTTCACAGCCGCCCGCGCGTCGCCATGGCCGCCACGCTCGCCGTCATCGCCGTCGCGTTGGGAGCAGTTGGTTGCGCGGCATTCACCCCGGTCACCTTTGCTTCGCGGGAAGAAAACTTTGAAATACCCAAGGGCACTTGGGCCCGGCGAATGGCGGGAAATAAGGTGGAAATTTTGCCGTCTCAGGTTTATCTGATGCTTAAGGTAAGGGACGTATTGTTGCTGAAGAATAGCGATGACGTACCGCAGATATTCGGCCCGACCCTGATGATGCCGGGCCAAAGCTTCCGCTTGCCGTTCGAAGTGGCCAGTAGTTATCAATTCGCCTGCACGGCACATGCGAGCGGTCAGATGACTGTGGTCGTGGACGAGCAACCGGACACGCCTTGGCGCCGGCTTGTTTGGAGAACTCGAAGAATATTCAGGGTCGTTGCGTAATGAGCAAAATCAAAGAGAGTTTGCCCGCGATGGCCGTCATCGCCGTATTGCTGGCGGCGTGGTGGTTGATCGTCGCTGAAACCCACAGCGTCATTTTTCCCACGCCCTGGCAGGTCGTGACCGGCACAGCCGAACTCATCAAGGACGGCACTCTGTTCATGCACATCGGTGCCTCGTTGATGCGGGTTGGCGTTGGCTTCTCGCTGGCGGTGCTCGTCGCCGTGCCGTTGGGCCTGTGGCTGGGCTGGGTCAAGGGGGCTTACTCCACGCTCAATCCACTGTTTCAAATATTGCGGCCCATCTCGCCGATCGCGTGGATTCCCATTGCCATTCTGTGGTTCGGCGTCGGTAACGCCTCGCCGATCTATCTCATCTTCATATCGTCGGTATTCCCCATGATCGTGCAAACGACAGCGGGTGTGCACACGATCGAGCGCCGCTATCTGCGCGCCGCGCAGAATTTCGGCGTTTCGCGCCGCACGCTGTTTCGTCAAGTGGTGATCCCGGCAGTCTTGCCGCAAATCATCGTCGGCATGCGAATCGGACTGGGCGTGGCGTGGCTGGTGGTGGTCGCCGCGGAAATGATCGCGCTGCGCTCGGGACTCGGGTATCTCATCATCGATTCGCGCAACGCCGGCAATCGATACGACCTGGTGATCGCCGGAATGATCATCATCGGATTGATCGGATTGATGCTGGATGGCGTCATGCGACTGCTCGAGGGATTGAAATCGGTCAGGTGGCGCTATGCGCACTAAGATCGAGGCAAACGGCATCGGCAAAAGCTTTACCTCGAACGGTGCAGAATTGCGGGTCGTCGATGACGTCAGCCTCACCGTGGGCGACGGCGAGTTCGTTGCAGTCGTGGGTCCGTCGGGATGCGGAAAAACGACGTTAATGAACATGATCGTAGGATTCGTCCAGCCGGATTCGGGTTCGATCCTCATCGACGGACTACCGCGCTCTGCACCGAATGCCAAGGGCATTCTCATTTCGCAGCAAGGCTCGATCTTCCCATGGCTTACCGTGCAGCAGAATTTGATGTTCGGTTTGAACGATCATCCCCAAGCAGACAAGAAAGGGGTGGCCGATCATTACGCGGCCCTGGTCGGATTGAAGGGCTTCGAGGCCAGCTACCCACACGAACTCTCGGGCGGAATGCTCAAACGTGCCGAGCTGGCGCGGGCTTTCGCGGTGAAGCCCGAGATTCTCTACATGGACGAGCCGTTCTCCGCGCTCGATGCCTTGACGAACCTGCGTATGCGCAATGAACTGCTGCGTATCCTCGAGGAAGAGCGGCACACGGTCATGTTGATTACGCATGACGTGGAAGAAGCCATTCATCTGGCGGATCGCATCATGGTGTTGTCGCCGCGACCCACGAGAATTCAAGCGATGTTCAATGTGGATCTGCCGCATCCGCGCAAGCTGACCAGTCCGGAAGTGCAGGAACTGCGCGTTGCAATTCTGCATGAACTCGGCGTCGATCGGAATTCGGAGTGAGGCCTAACCGGACTCAATCATCGGTTGTCGCCGGGACGATAGTCTGCCTCGACCTTTCCAGCGAGCTGACTTTGGGTGAACAGTACTGGCTTGGTCTTCATGGCGACGAACAACGGCGTCTGGTCGGCGTAGTGGGGCGAATTCGAATCTAACGTGGCCGAGCCGAACTGATTGATGCTGTCCGAGGATAGCTCGCCCGCCTTGTCCCAGGTGACGAACATGATGAGGGTGTCGCCCGCCGACGCAGTCAGAGTGCCGTCCGCCTGCGCAACGCCGTAGACGGCGCGATAAATATCCGGGCCGCCATCGATGCCTAAGTCGAGTTTGCCCCGTCGAATACGGTTGACCTGGCCCCACTCGGGATCGATGCGACCGAAGTGGGTCTTCAGGTTGGCAATGGCGTGGCGCAGGGCATCGATGGGTGCCACGTCGGGATGACTGTCTGAATGTGCGGCTTCGGCGGTCATCAGCACCGCCAGCGCCGCCGCTCGGCTGCCGACATTGGTGCGCCGGTCCCAGCCCTTGAGCACCGCCTGGGCGGCACTCAGGTCGCTGTCGGATCCCGGATCGATCTTGACGACCTCGGCGATCCTCCGGGCGAAATCGGAGCGGTCGCTGTAGGTGATATCGAACTTGTAGGCGCGGAACGCCTCGGCGGTGATGGCCGTATCGGCGCCGAAGGTCTCTTGCGCGCGATAGGCTCTGTTGGTCATGTCGGTTTGGATTCCCATCGTTGGGCTGAAGTCGATTGGCTTCAGTGCGTCCTCCACTCCCGTGGCCTGGAACGGAGTGTTGTTGGAGTTGAACACATAGCCGGATTTCGGATTCCAGATCTGCGGCACGCGGTCGAAAGGCAAATAGCCCTGCCAGATCAAGTCGGACCGATCGCCGGGCTGCACCTGCGTCCAGTCTCTGCCTTCGGCCCGGACCGGGAACTGACCGTTGTAGACGTAGCCGATGTTCCCCTTCTCGTCGGCATAGATGTAGTTGATGCTAGGAAGGGCCTGCAAGCGCATGGCCGCCAACCATTCGTCGCGGTTGGTTGCCTTGTTGAGGCGATAGTACTGCAGCGACTGGCGCGCCTCGCCCATGCCCGCGTAACGCACCGCGAACATGCCGTGATCGCTTTTGAACACTGGGCCCTGCACCGACCATAACAGCGGGCGGTGCACCGTCCAGATCAGCGGCCCCCAGATCTTGACGCGAATGGCCGCATCGCCCTTCTCAAAATTCTTCCACTGCCCGTCCAAACGATATTGGTCCGGATTGGCGGGGTTCACGTCCAGCCGATACACGGTGGTCAAATTGGGGGCATTGACGGTGTTGGCCCAGCCCAAGTGGGCGTTGTGTCCGTGGAGCATGAAAGGTGAGCCGGGGAAGAAGCCGCCCGCCACGTGCCAACCTTGTCCGGAGTCGAGCACCGCCTCGTACCAAGCCACCAGCCCCGCATAGGGTTGGTGTGAATTGACCAGCAGGCGCGTGGCGCCGTCCGCTGACTTTGAGGCAGCCACGGCGACGCCGTTGGAGCCGATCGGCAGGGAATTGGTGATGGTCATGGCGACCTGATTCGCCTTCGGTGCGGGCGCCATGATCTTTCCGATGACATGCTCGATGCCGTAGAAGAAGGGTGTCCGGAACACGAACCCAGCGGCCACATCCTGGCCGGTCATCGGCAACAACGCGCGCTCGACTTTCTCGGGGTGCAGGGCCGCGTAGAAATTAACGCCATCGGCATAGGCCTGCAGTACCGCGCGAGCATCGGCGGGCAGGACTGAGTCGTACTGCGACGACACGGTCTCGTGCACTTTCAGCAGCCGCACGAGATAGTCCGTCACCGCCCCCTTGGCGCCCTCGACGCTCGCCAACTCGCCGCGCGCAATCAGCGCCGCCTCCTGGATGGTGGCGAAATCATCCTCGGAGTGGGCAAAGCCCAACCCGAAGGCGACGTCTGGATCAGTGGGGCCGCTGATGTGCGGGACGCCGAAATGGTCGCGCTGGATGCGTGCATGATAGCGCGCCGCCTGAGCGATTAGAGTCGCGCGTGCCGGCGCGGGCGGCTGGCTCAACCGATCGTGTGCGATCACTGCAATCAGGCCGACAAGCACAAGTGTTGCCAGCGCGGCCGCGCCGATCTTCAGATATCGCATGAGACGTCTTCTCCCTAATTTAGCGGGGCTTTCGGTTTGTGTTGTTGTAGTACTTCGCATCCCGAAGCGAATTATCGCATGAGGTTGGCATGCCGCGGGCGGCGAACGGCAACCCTCGCGCCCAAGCTTTTGATCATCGCGGCGCGCGCGTTTAGGCCGGGCGTTCCAGAATCCAGAACGCGGAGCTAGGCGCTAATTTTTTGGCGAAGGTATCGCGCCAATAGCGCGCATTCCACCGAAACGCCTCGCTAATCAGCCAGTCTAGCTTGACTATCGACATCCTCGCGAAGGGCAAGGATATGCCGAGTTTTTTTGTGATCGCCGACAGTGGCCCGAACATACAAGCGCGACGAGCCCCCACGCGCAATCCAGTCGTGCGTACTACGGACTCGAACCACCCAATGGGCAACCCGCGCTCATTTGCGGTCAGGCCGGCCCGCGCCTCGTATCAACACGCGCAAGGTGGGTGGAGGGATCACCTCGTACATCTGCGCATCAGGGTTGGCCGGCGCCGCCGGAGGAACCGTAAATTTGGCCCGTCGCGAAGCTTGCCTGGTTGTCTGCGAGCAGCACGTAGATGCCGGCCAGCTCACCTGGCATGCCTGGACGCCCCATCGGAGTCTGTCCGCCAAAATGTTTGAGCTTTTCCGGCAAGGCGCCGCCGGAAATCTGCAGCGGCGTCCACACGGGGCCCGGTGCCACGCCATTGACGCGGATGCCGCGCGTCGCCAGCTGTTTGCTCAACGATTTGACGAAATTCATGGTTGCGGCCTTGGTTTGTGCATAGTCGTACAGATCGGGAGTCGGGTCGTAGGCCTGCTCAGAGGTCGTGGCGATGATGCACGAGCCCGGCGGCATATGGGGCAGTGCCGCCTTGATGATCCAGAATGGCGCGTAAATATTGGTCTTCATCGTGGCGTCGAATTCGTCCGAGCTGATCTCCAGAATCGATTCATGTGCCTGCTGGCGGCCGGCATTGCTCACCAGTATGTCGAGGCCGCCGAGCTCGCGCTCTGCGCGCGCGACAATATTTTGGCAGGTCTTCTCCTCGCGAATGTCGCCCGGTACCGCGACCCCGACGCGTCCAGCCTGCCGAATGAGGCCAAGTACCTCTTGGGCGTCGGGCTCCTCGTCCGGATGGTAATTGATGGCGACATCGGCGCCCTCGCGTGCGAAGGCGATGGCTGCGGCGCGGCCCATGCCGGAGTCGCCACCGGTGATCAAGGCCTTGCGATTCAGTAGGCGACCTGAACCTTTGTACGTGCTCTCACCATGATCTGGTCGCGGCTGCATCTTGCAGGCCAAGCCCGGCCAAGCTTGGCGCTGATCCGGAAACGGCGGCTTGGGAAACTTGGTGGCCGGGTCGACGAGCGAAGCGCTGGGCGAGGGCCCAACCGACGCCGGGGTGGACCTAGCATCGCGATCGACTTGTGTGCTGGCGTTCATGAAGACCTCCTGAAGGCTCTGCGGCTCGTGTGCAAAAAGCATGCGCCTTGAATTTTGCCAATCGAAGGTTTTTGGCGCCCACTGATTCAGTCGGGTTTATCCGACAAAACGCCAACGCGCGGCGCCGGCGATCGAACGTCAATGAATCGCAGTGCCGGCCTCAGCGCTGGATCTTTAGTTTCCCCATCAGCGTACGCGCATCGAAAGGCGCGCGGAGCTTGAGATCGGTGTTGTCGAAATAGCAGTAGACGTCGCGCGCCCGCTTTGCCGGCCGCGCTTTCGGCAAGATTTGCTCGCCTTCCTTGGGAATACCGCCGCGTGCATACGCGAGGATTGCCCGTGACCAACGATCGAGCGCAGCGTCGCTGTAGCCACTGCGGTAGAGAATTTTCTCTCCATGCAGCCGCATGTACACGAAATCCGCGGTGACATCCTGCCACAAGGGCCAGCGACCCGCGCCTTCCGCAACCACCAGAGCGATGCCACACCGACCGAGCAGCCGCAGGAATCGTTCACACCCGAAGCTGTGGTGCCTCACTTCCACCGCATGACGAATCGGTCGGTTTTGGTCAATCTCCACTACGGTGCGCCCTCGCATGAAGGCGCCGTGTTTTCTTGCCAGCCTTGCGGCCGCTGCGAGGTCTTGGGGCAAGCTCGCGAAGAAGGCTTCGAAGCGCTCGAAGTTAAATGGAAAGCTGGCGGGGAACTGCCACAGGATCGGTCCAAGCTTCTCTCGCAACTCGAAAACGCCCGACGCGAAGAAGTTCGCAAGTGGTTGTTCGATGCCGCGAATCTTCAGCATGTGCGTGAGGTAACGCGGGCCTTTAACCGCGAATTGAAAATCGCGCGGCGTTGACTCGTACCAAGTACGCCAACTCTTCGGCCGTTGCAGCGAATAGAACGAACCGTTGATTTCAATGGTGGAGAAGGCACTTGCGGCATATGCAAGTTCAGCGTGCTGCGGCAAACCCGCCGGATAGAACACCCCGCGCCAAGGTGCATATCGCCATCCCGATATACCCACTCGAATGGTGCCCGCGGTCACTGATCAGGCCCCGCGAGTTGTCGTGCGAGGTTCAAGTCCTCAAGTATCGCGCGCTTGAGTTCCGAAGCGCCCGATTCGTCGGCACGCAGTACGGCGGACGGATGGTAAGTGACCACGACGGCCGCGCCGCTCGCATGCTTGAATGGTTTTCCGCGCAGAGCCGCAATGGACGAGGCAACGCGGCTCAGGGCGCGGAGCGCCGTGGCGCCCAGCGCCACGATCACCCGGGGCTTTTGCTTCGCAATCTCGGCGGCGAGCCAGATGTGGCAGGCCTTGATGTGCCTCAATTGCGGGCGCTTGTGCAACCTCCGCTTGCCGCGCAGCTCCCAGCTGAAGTGTTTGACGGCGTTGGTGACGAATACCGTGGCGCGAGGGATGACCGCGCGTTCAAGCAACTGGTCCAGAACGCGGCCGGCAGGACCCACGAACGGGTGACCCTCTCGGTCCTCGGAATCACCAGGTTGCTCGCCCACCAGCATGATGGAGGCATTCGTGGCGCCTTCGCCCGGAACGGCCTGAGTCGCGTGTTCCCAGAGTTCGCAGCGTCGACAGTTCTCCGGGGACTCACCTACACGTGGCGGCGGGGGGATTTCGCTGCGGCTGGCCATGTGATGCTTTTACCTGTTCGCAGTACATTTCTCTGTAGGTGCGCGGCGCCTTCACTTATCCGAACAAACTCCCGGAGGGGGGCACCAGTCGTGAAAAACGCAGCAAAAAACGCTACGATTTCGCTACTACATTGAGCGCGCGTAAGTTTGATTGAAAAGCGCGCCCGGACGGATTCGAACCGCCGACCACCTGGTTCGAAGTCGCAAAGGTGAATTCATAGGTTCTTATTTTTCAACCACTTAGCAGGCCCGCCCTCACTCGAAATAGGCACCGAAGCGCATGAAGAGGCATCAAACGCTACGTTTTCGCTACGGTGCCCGAGGGTTGTGACGAACTCTCGACCCAAGGTCCGCCTGCTATCCATGCGAGCTTGAGCGTCGCGCTGCCTCGCGCAGCTTTAGTAATCGGTCCGAGGAACTCCGCGATGCGAAGCACGACATCGCTCAGCTGCGTGGGCGCCGAGCTCAGAGCACTCTTCCCCAAGAAGGCCTGCCATTGCGTTTGCTTTGCGCGTATCGCAGCGAATGCCGGCGTCATTGCAAGTGGGAGGGATTCGGGGATTGGTGTACGCCGACGCTCAAAGGTTGCCCGCACGGCGCGGGTAAGGACATCTCCGTCGAAGGGGCGATTTTCCGACAGAGCATGAATGTCGAAGAAATCCCGCATGCGGCTGTTTGCTTCACCCAGCATGACCATCGCATGCAGCTTCTCCGCGATTGCAGTCTCCGGGCGATAGGCCTTCAGCCGCGCGCGCGGAAATTCGAGCAGACTTGGATACTCCAGCCATTCCGGTTCTGGGAATACGGCATCACCGATCCCGACATCGACCTGCACGTGAAGGCGAGCGTTGCCCAACCGCGCCTGAATCGTCGCGCAACCCGCCGTATGCATCCTCCTGACGGATCGGCGCGATACGTATCGATGACGGCAGATACTGCAATCCGTCGGACTCGACGTCGATGCTGCAGACATCCGTGAATATTCTCGTCAGCGACTCCTGCGACACTTCGCCGAAGCCCAGCAGATCGGCATCCCGCGTCGGGCGGATCGTCTCGCCGAGCCAAACCAGCATGCGCAATGCGCCCTTGAGCACGAAATGGTCAGCATACCTCGAGCGGGAAAGTCGATAGAGGAACCGTTCGGCTGCATATCGTGCGAGCACGACATTCGGATCGATACCGGTCGCCTTGGCGTGCTGAACGAGACGCACCTGAACCGATACCGGCAGACCCTCTGGCGCATCCGTCATGCGACAAGCGCCTCGAGATAAGGCCGCATCACACGCTCGACTCTGCAGACTCGGGCGTAAAGGTACATCTTATCCATGGTGAACCGTCGCGCCCGCCAGGCCTCGCGCAGAGCCTCAAGAGCCACGTCAAGACCGATTTTGTTGCGGTACTTAAAGGTGTCGGCGATGGTCTTGGCAGCGTTGTACACGCGGACCGTCTCGCCTTCGATGCGGTGAGTCTCGATGCCTTCAGTCAATGCGTCGCCGCCGAAGCGCACAATGCGTAGGCGCGGATACCGCAGCGACGGGCGGCGGCTGCGACGATCGAGCGCGATCCAAACCTCGTGCGGCAGTTGAGTGCCGATTTGATGAAAGCTCAGCGCGGACAGCAGACAGATCACTGCCTTCGGCGCCGCTGCGGCAACGAGTGCGAGACCGTGATGCTCCGTCACCGGGGCATTGGGAAGCCGGTAGCGTCCCCGTGCAACGCGTTCGAGAGTTCCGGCACGAACCAGCCGACTCAGAGTCTGTGTGTGGATTTTTGCTTCGGCGACTTCCCGCCTAGACACCGAACCATGCCGGCGGGCGAGGCGAAGCAGGCGAGTCGAGGAGGTAGCGATTGGCATGTGGCAAAGTGTAGGCATTTAAAAATAAATGTCAACGTTTCGCCACCTTAGAAAAGGCACGGCACGAAACAACGGCCGCAGTCGCGTCTTTTCTCGCCGCGATCATCTGTTTGCCTGCTCATGCGTGTCTTCTATACTGCGATGGTGACACCAATCATCGCCATAAGACTCCCAGCGGCGCTCGAGAAATTCATAGCTTCGCAAGTACGCGAGGGCCGGTATCGCAGCCGCGAAGCCGCCATCGTCGCGGCAGTCTCGCATCAAAAGCGTCGCAGCGACCAGCTCGCCTGGTTGCAGTCAGAAGTCCAGAAAGGCCTCGACTTCGGACCAGCGGTTGAATTCGATATTGAAAAGATTATCCGTCGCGGTCGCCGCCGACTTGCCGCTCGCGCCCGTCGGGCTCGGGGCTGATGCCTCGTCGAATAGAACTCACTCGGGCAGCTCTCGCCGATTTTGACGATTGTCCTCCGCGACAGCGCAGGTTCGCCGTCACTAACGGAAGCCGGTTTAAGCTAAGGGGAAGCCGATGGCGATAACACTCTACGACCTGAGCGTGCCGACCTTCCTGCAGACCGTGAAGGCCGTCGGGGGTTTCCTCGACCGCGCGGTCAGGCACTGCTCCGAGACCCGGGCAGATCCGGACGACTTCGTGCACGCCCGGCTCTTTGACGATATGGCACCCTTCCATTTTCAGATCGAAGCGGCCTGGCATCATTCAGTGTGGGGGCTGGAGGCCGCGAAGACCGGCGTGTTCGCCCCGCCCGCACTGGTCGGACCGGTTCCTTTCGCCGACCTGCAGGCCATGATCGGCAAGGCGGAAACGGCGTTGAAGGCGTTCACCCCCGACGAGGTCAACAGCTGGGTGGGCAAGGACCTCGACCTTCAGATCGGCCCGCGGAGGCTAGCCTTCACGTCGGAGACCCTCATCCTTTCGTTCTCGCTGCCCAACTTCTATTTCCACGCCGTCACCGCATACGACATCCTGCGCACGCGGGGTGTGCCGCTCGGAAAGCGCGATTACGAGGGCCGGCTGCGCACTCGGACTGCCTAGACCGGTACCCTGTAGGACGCTATCGCGGAAACGACGGCTCCAGGCTCGGGAAGCGCCTGTGGTGCTACGAGCCAGCGCGAATGCGAATATTCGTCCCCAAGAAGACAGCCGCCACCGGCAGGTAACGGGAGGCCCCAGCCGGTCATAGGTTCCGAGGTAAGCTAGAGCTTAACTTTTGAGATGATCGACCAGCCTCTCGTAAAGCGCATTCATATCCTGCAGACAATGCCGACTCGTTGAGCAGTTCCTTCTCGGCAAGCGCACGCAGTCGCGCTTTTGTTTCCGATGAAACTCGACCCACGATGAATTGATCCGCATTCATGTGGGCCACATTGTTCAACAAGAGCAACCAGTTGCCTATCCTGCATCGCGCGTTTTTTCAGCGTAACTCAAACAAGGCCAAGAAATTTAATCTACCGCAACTGTTCAAGAGCGCGCCGATCGCGAAATGCAGTCTCTGTAAGAGTTCCGCTGATATTTCCGCGGAACTCACTCCCAAGAAAATCTCATCTTGCGTCATAGTTGATGCTGGAAAAGCCCCGACGGAATTGCTCGGAACCACACTTCACGATTTGTTTTGAAGCACTTACATGCGATGTCGACCCGCGCGAACACTTTGCAATTGCGAGAAGATTCCTCTCTGGTCTCGGGACAACTGCCGCTCGATTTCTCGACGCCGGCGCAACACTCGCGGTCGTCTCGTCCACAGTCTTCCAGCGCCGTCCCAGAAGCTCCGCAGACGCCGGCTCGCTATCTCACCCGCCGTGAAGCCGCCGCCTACGTTCGCTGCAGTTTGCGATTTTTGGATGGCATGCAAGTGCCCTTCATCCGCAAAGGCCGCTGCAACGTGTACGACCGCATTGATCTCGATGCCCGGAAGCAGCAGGATAAGTGCCGAGGGCGGGCCTGGAAGGAGACTGTATGGCCCGTGAACGTGGACTCTACCGCCGCAGGAACTCGCGGTTCTGGTGGATTGGCCTCGTTCTCCCGAATGGACGCCGCGTATGCCAAGGCACTGGGTGTATCAATCGCACCGATGCCGAAAGCTACATCGTCCGCCTGAAGAACGAAGCGATTGAAGCGAAGCAGCAGGGGATCCTTGGCATTTTCGTATGGCAGCAAGCGGTCATGCGATATCTCGAGGAGTTCGCGGATAAGAGGAGCCTTTCGGATGATAAGGATCATCTGAAGAAGCTCGATCCTTATCTCGGTCCCTGAAGCTGGATGCGATCGACATGGCGGCGTTACAGCCATTCATTCGCGATCGCAAATTGAAAGATGGTGTCTCGAACGCGACGGTCAATCGCGCACTCGAGGTAGTTCGGCGGATATTGAATGTGGCGCATCAGGACTGGCGCTGCCTCAAAGGGGTACCGAAGATTCGGATGCTGAAGGAACCCCGGCGGCGCGTGCGATTCTTGAGACGCGAGGAGGCTGACCGATTGATCGAGGCATTGCCTAACCATATGAAGCCGATCGTGGAGTTTGCGCTCGCGACTGGCTGTCGTGCGGGTGAGATCCTGGGGCTCGAATGGAGCCGAGTGGATCTAACCCGAAAAGTCGCTTGGCTCGATCACGGTACGACGAAGTCGGGCGAGGGTCGCGGCATTCCCTTGAATGCGGATGCCGTGGCGGCGCTCGAAGCGACGCGGGGACAGCACCCGCGCTGGTGCTTTACTTTCTCAGGGAACCGCATTCAGCAAAGCTCCACCGCTTGGGGCATGGCAAAGCAACGCGCCGGTATCGAGGACTTCCGCTTCCACGACTTGAGGCACACCTGGGCCTCGTGGCACGTGCAGAGCGGCACTTCGTTGCCGGAGCTGATGGAACTGGGCGGATGGAAGTCGTACGAGATGGTGCTGCGCTATGCGCACCTGGCCCCGGAGAAACTCTCCTTCGTGGCCGGACGCATCGAGCGGCAGGCATCGAGGCCCATCGAGGAGGCGCCGCGCGTACAAAACGTAGCAAAAAACGCTACGTTTTCGCTACGGTCGGTACACTGATGTTCGATAACTTCTTGATTGAAAAGCGCGCCCGGACGGACCGTATTGTTCTTGAATGACCGCGTTCCGGCAACCAGCTTCGGCACGCCAGCGTCGGCTCCTCGCCGATCTGAGACGGACCCCAATGCTGTGACCGCCATTTGTCCCGTGTCGACTCGCAGCAGTCGTCTGCCATTGTCCGCTATCCGGAAGTCTCACAGTCAGGGAAACGAATGGCCCTTGTCCACTAAGGGCTGCGCCATGAAACCATGTGAACGGGCATGCCGTATCTCATGAGTCAGAGCATCTATCTGCGTAGCCAATTCATTTAGTTGCTCTTGCGTAGGCTGCTCAACCCAATTGCCCGACTTTTCACGACGTAGTGGACGGTCCAGTCAATCCACACCGTATAGCGCATGTACCCATTCATTGCGCTGCTTGCTGAGCTGTTCGCTCCGAGCAAGCAGAGCCACCAGCTGGTCTAGTACTTCGCCAGGACCGAAAATCGCCCGGCCTATCTCTGCCGCCTTATCCCTTAGGACGCGGGGGCCCATGTAGGCAAAATTCTTTCGCGCTTCCTGCGCATCTTGATGCAAGAATGTTCTTAGCAACATGCGGAGTACGTCCTCATGCTCACTGTGCCGGATAGTGACGATACCGATTGCCTGAAGAACAGCCGGCTCAGGCGGCTTCGAATAGATTGCGACTTCCGGCGTACTCATGAGGTCACTATAAATGACGGACCGCGTCGCCGTTCTGGATTAAATAGGGGTGCCGCCCCATGACCTGCTCTGGACCGGCCAATCAAGGCACGGTACGAGGATCGACCGGCGAGCGGGAGGTATCGACCCCAAGCGGTCTCACGCGAAAGTCCGCTTGGGAGCAAGAAAATTGCGGGCTTAACAGAAACATTCAGTGGACGTACCGACAACGTTCGCTCGGTTTCTCAAGCTCGAGCGGCAAGGAATTCTGGAGTCCATCTTCAATCGCTAGGCGTTTTGGTAGGCAGACGATAGTTCGCGGTGTGTCCCATCCTCCGACTTTAAAAGTGCCGTCTTTGTCGAGGACCAACAGCACCACAATCGATTTTGCCTTGCTCAAATTCTCTTTGCTCGTCGCAACCAGATTAACAACCAGCGATTTCTGTGTAAGCACACCGTGCAGAACTTCCTGTATTGCGAGGGTAGTCTTGTAGACGCCACCAACATACACATTGCCCGTGTTCTGATTTTCAGGTAAATCGCCCTCCGCCATAACAAATTCGACTTTCTTTGGGTGGGCAAGTACAAGCACATCGTCGGCCTGCACAGCCGCATTCCACAAAAAGGTCATCGCCAAAAAGAACACATGGGCTTTCATAGTAGTAGCATTTGGGTTGCCGATTATCGCCGCGGTTGGCTATCTATCCGGTCGGAAACTGCCATTACGATAGGAGCGGCGAAGCAACCAATCGTGAACAAAATGCCAATGCCGGAATAGATTCCGCGTTCAATCCACGCCACATCGGGCGGATGATCGAAAGTCGAGACGATCAGGCAATCGGTCAAATAAGAGATGCCGCCGAGCCCCCAGCAAACGAAAAATGTCCGAAAGCGATTCAGTTTAGTTGGCTTCATGACCTTCGGAATTCCTAGTGCGCTTGAACATTGATATAGCCCACTTTCAGCTTAAACCCCGCGCTGCGCAGTGATTGCAAAGCAGCACTAGTCGCCTTGTAGCTGGCGTGCGCATCACCGATCACGTGAATTTGCGCGTCCAACGGTGTTCCCAACTCGCGCAGTTTCGCACCCACGTCACTGCAGGAGATATCAAGATTGCCTACCAGGCAGGTCTCTGCCGAGACATGTACCTGCACCGCCGCTTCTGTCTGGGCAGCTAAGTAACTAGGCTCCAGGTCCACGCAGACAACGTGTTCAACAGCGTCCATAGCGACTTTTGGAAATCGCCCTTTTCCAGGCTCGGTTTTTGGGGACCACACTGTAAATAGCCAATTCGCACCACGAGGCCCAAATTGCACGTTGCCACGGGGAACGCACCAAAACTGTTGATCAGGAAACGTTTGACCGTCAAGTCTGATGTCAACGGTCGTGTCCCAAGGTCTCAGATGATGTTCATCTCTTGGCGGGAGCGGCGGACGTTGACGATGAATGCTAGCTTCATCGACAAATATGTACTTGAATCCCGGCACCGCCCGCCAAAGGCGTTTGGCTTCGACTGTCTGCGATAAAAGGGCTATCGCCATTAAGACCAGGAACGCAGATTTTTTCAATTTTCATGCCTTCCTAGTAACGTGGTTTATTGAAGATCGAGAGGTCCGATCTACTTCCGCCATCGACCCGTTGCCGCCTGTCGTCACAGTCCGCTTACTGGACGCCCATTGATTAACTCTCCATCGTCATCCCGGTAATGGCCCCGGACTCGTCGAAAGCTACACTGAGAACGTAATCGGTAATTTCCTCGGGCAGCGTAAAATCAAACGCATCCAACTCGTCGTCGCCGCCCCAGTGTGACTTAAGCACCAGCAAGTTAAGGACTCGGCGCGGATCTGGAGTCTCCCTGGAGAGATGTTTCTTCCAGTAGCTCGGATCAAGCTCATCCAAGTGGTGCGATACGAAGAGTGTAGCGCCAAACTCATCGTCGGCAGTACCAACGGCTCGGTGGAATTCTGCTCGGGCCGCGGCCTCGCGTCTTCGTATCTCTACTTCACTCGATGCCATCGTATGCGCTCCCTCGTTGTCACGTAGCTATTTGATGCCTCTCTAGTCGGCATTTGTATTGGCTATTCAATAACAGCTGGCAGCCCTCAAGGCCCCAACCGGGAGGTCTCGACTCCAGGCTGACCAACGTCACCGCCAGCAATCGGTCAATCAATCAGGGCATCTATCTGGCATGCAGCGAGCATTTCGTGTGGCCGCGCAACTGCTGATTTATGAATCGCCGACAGCGACACGGGTCGTAGTCAGATTTCTTGGTTAATTGTTTGAGTACCAATGCTGCTTCAGGAAAATCGACGTCTGCCGCCGCCCGCTTCAAAAGAGGAATCGCAAACTGCCGCTTCCCTTCATCTATCAGCTGAACAGCGAGGTGATACATCGCTTCCTCGCGGCCATATTGCGAAATATCTTTGGACACAATCGCGCGTCTGAAAAGGCGCTTCGAATTCGCGGTGTTTTTTCTTGTGCCAATGCCGTATTGATAGCAGTAGCCAACATCGACGGCGGCGTCGCCATCGCGCATGTCGGCAGCTCGTTTCCACCATTGAAACGCGAGGCCGGCTTTGCCGGCGTCGCGATATACCGTCGCCAAATTGGACGTTGCTGTGGAGTCACCCGATCTTGCGGCCCGCCGGTACCAACGGATGGCTTGTGCGACGTTACGCTTGGTACCTTGTCCGACGTTATAGGCGTAACCCAGCGAACCGGCAGCGTTCTCATCACCACCCTCGACTGCCCGGCGCAACAGACGAAATGCATACGGTGCGTTGCGTCTTACGAGAACACGGCCGTTTGGGCCGCGGATTCCGTCGTTGATGGTAACCGCCAGCTCAGTCATGGCATGGACGTTTCCCGCGGCTACGCCTTGCCGAAGGCCTGCAATAACGCGATCCCAATTTGGCTTCCTTGCTTGTCTCACCATTGCACTCTCGCCAACAGCTTCATCACAGCCTGAGAGGGGCGCCGGTAAGTCTACATTGCCCAGCGAATCTCAGCTATGTGGCGGTTAACTTGGTACTGCCATCGACGCCTTTTGGCCGAATTCGGTCCGTCTGCGCAACGCAGCGCCTGCGTGCCTCTGATTGGGTTCCGCTGAAAATAGCGCGAAACCCAGTCTGGCGTCATTGCAACTGTCAGGCATAATTTTCACACGTGACAACTTGCCTCTGAACGACCGGAACCACAGGTTCAGTCGTCGATGATCGAAAATCCTGCCGCAGCTCGTTCGCTCCCGGAGCAAATGAGCCTGTTTGCAAAACCATTTCGGTTGATGCCTCGCTTCATTCGCATGCGCGACGCTCCGTCGTACCTCGGCATGGACAAGAATCGCTTCAATCGCGACGTTCGTCCCCTCCTCTCCGCGATCCCCATCGGTACGCAAGGTATCGCCTTTGATCGGCTTGACCTCGATTCCTGGGCCGACGACTATAAGAGCCGCAACGGGCATCCAGCGGCTCAACCTGAAAGGGAAAAGCTATGGGAAACCAAAGAACGTCGGGCCTCACCAAACGCGGTGGGACCTGGCATATCGATAAACAGTTCCGAGGAGCACGCATTTGCGAGAGCACTGGAACAGGCGACATCGAGCAAGCGAAAGAGTATCTCGCGAAGCGTGTAATCGAACTTCGCGAAACCAGGCTCTATGGCACGCGCGAGCTGCGCTCGTTCCGGTCCGCGGCGACAAAATACTTGCAGGAATACGGCCACAAGAAGCGCATCAAGGACGACGCGTTGCACTTAAGGCAGCTCGATCCATTTATTGGAGGCTTGGAGCTGAAGCAGGTGCACATGGGCAGCTTGCAGGACTTCATCGCGAAGCGGCGGCAGGATGGCGTCAAGACAAAGACTCTGAACATGGCGCTCGCGGTCGTGCGCAGAGTTTTGAATCTCGCCTCATCCGAGTGGATGGATCGACAAGGCAAAACATGGTTGGAAGCGGCACCGAAGATCAAGCTGTTTCCGCTCAAGGATGCTCGGTCGCCCTACCCGCTCACGCGCGAGGAACAAGCGCTCTTGTTTCAAGAGTTGCCTGATCACCTCGCGCGCATGGCGCTCTTCAAGGTGAACACGGGGCTGCGCGAGAAAGAGGTTTGCGGATTGCAATGGGACTATGAGGTGAAAGTGCCGGAGCTCGACACGTCCGTGTTCATTATTCCAGGCGAGCGCATTAAAAATGGCGAGGAACGTGTCGTCGTGCTTAACGGGATCGCGAAATCGGTCGTCGAGAGCCTTCGCGGGCTGCACTTAGCTAATGTATTCGTGCGTGCGCACAGGAAAGACGGCGAGCCGCGGCCAGTGACCAAGATGAACAACACGGCTTGGCGGGCGGCTCGGGAGCGCGCGGCGGATGCTTGGGCTAAAGAGCACGGTGAACCGGCGCCTTGGGGTTTTCGGAATATTCGTGTACACGATTTGAAGCACACATTCGGTCGCCGATTGCGGGCGGCCGGCGTGTCGTTCGAGGATCGGCAGGACTTGCTAGGGCATCGCAGTGGTCGTATCACGACGCACTACTCTCAGGCGGAACTGACGAACTTGATCGAGGCTTCGGAGAAGGTCTACGACACAGAGTCCCGCAAAACTCCCGCAACCACCTGGCTTCGGCGCAAGACTGGTTAGCGACGGAGGCGCTAACTCATTGATCGACTGAAAAATTTTTGGTGCGCCCGGACGGATTCGAACCGCCGACACCCTGGTTCGAAGAGAGACACTCTAGGCGTTCCCCTGCGTTGACTCGGGTAGACAAAAACCGCTGATTTCAGGGTTTATCGTGTTTTTAAGCACTTACACGACCCCTCAAACATTCCTGAACATTCCCCTTTGTTGATATAATTTGCCTACACAGGGTCTACACACCTGGGGATGGGAATGAAAGCAGTAAATTTCTCGGTCGAACGAATCGCCAAGTTTGAGTGCGAAGAGGGCAAGCGGCAGACCTTCTTCCGCGATGGCAAGACTCCGGGGCTGGGGCTTCGGGTCACCGCCGCCGGTGCCAAGTCCTATATCTTCGAGACTCGGCTACACAGCAAGACGATACGCATCACGATCGGCGACATTCGCACGTGGACGATTGCGAGCGCCCAAAAGGAGGCGACCGAGTTCAAGACACTTACCGACAAGGGCCTGGATCCGCGGAAACTAAAAAAGGAAAAGAAGGCGGCCGAAGAAACTGCGCGCCTCAAAGTCGAAGGCGACGCGATCTTGATCGGCGAGGCTTGGAAGGTTTACGTAACACAGCGCGCCAATCGGTGGGGAACCAAGTACAGAGCTCAGCATGCCGCCCTTTCGCAGCTGGGTGGTGAACCCAAGAAAAAAGGCGGCGGCCCGAAATTGACGAAGCCGGGGGTATTAGCGCCTCTCATGCAAGTGCGACTCAAGGACATGACCGCAACCATTCTCACCGCCTTGATCAAGGATGAGGTTTTGCGGCGACGTGGTATGGCTCGAGAAGCGTTCCTTCTTTTCCGCACTTTCTGGCGCTGGTGCGCGAAGCGGGAAGAGTACAAGTTCATCATTGATGCAATGATCATCAACGATGAGGATCTTCGCGCTGAGGTGCCGAAGAAAAAAAACAAAAGGTTCGATGTTCTTGAGCGCTCCCACCTTCGGCCCTGGTTTGCTGCGGTTCGGAAGTTGGAAAATCCGGTCTTGCGCGCGTTCCTGCAAACGCTAATCCTCACCGGCGCGCGACTGGACGAAATGGCGTCGCTTCAGTGGAAGGATGTTGACTTCAAATTCAAGAGCATGTGGATAAAGGACAAGGTCGAAGAGGGTGGCCGCAAAATCCCCCTGACCCCCTACGTATGCAGTTTGTTGAACGCATTGCCTCGGAAGAATCAGTGGGTATTCAGCAGCGACAAGTCCGTCTCCGGCCGGATTCATGAACCGCGGAAGGCCCACGTGCGCGCGCTCAAAGCCGCAGGGCTAAATCACGTTTCAATCCATGGTCTACGCAGGACGTTCGCGAGCCTCGCGCAGTGGTTGGATTTTCCGGCTGGCGTGATAGCCCAACTGATGGGGCATAAGCCCAAAGCCACAGCGGAGCAGCATTACATCAACCGACCGCTCGATCTCCTGGCGGTCTGGCAGGACAAGTACGAGGCCTGGATATTGCAGCAGGCCGGCGTGCGATTCGGCACAAAGAAGTCTCGCAAGAAAGCGCCCAAGTCGCGGGCACCCGTTCGCCACCTACGGTTGGTCAGTAGCAGGTAAACTCATCGCACCAGACTAGGCCGGCCAGCCGAAAAGCGGGACACCTTCGCCCGCTGTCTGGTGCTCTCATCGAAGGCTGCACTTGAAGGGGTGCCGGCTTTGGCTGTTTCGAAAATTGACTGGGCTTTCTGGTTGGCGATGCCAAAGGTCGAAGCGTGGCAGTCTGTCGCGCTTTCGCTCGACATCGATCCGGATAACATCACGCAAACGTCGGACGGATTCCCAGCGCTGAAGACTTTGCCGATCGAGCGTCGGGAAGAATTTGATAAACGCTTGAGACTCCTTACCGCCGCCCTCGTCTCTGACCCTCGACATTTCACCGGGGTAATAACGCATAGCATCCACTCAGTTTTTAACGGTGTTCGCCTAATCGATGTCGCCACCTGGTTGCGGTCGCTAGGTCGCACTCCAATTGCTGACGGTTTGCCGACCGGAATTGAAACCGCGGCCATCGACGAACCTGACTTGGATCGCGAATCCGAATTGGTCGATGCTCACATCAAGAACAGCGACGCGATCGAGCTGACAACCGAAGTCTTGAATGATGACTACAGCGAGAACGCCGCCGGCGTCGATCCCACGGGACCTGGCCCGGGCCGGCAAAGGTGGCAAGAAGATGAAATTCTTCGCGTCATCGAAAAGCTCGGCTACACCGCGCTTGCTCTTCCCAAGAATAAGCCAGGGGAGAAAGGCGTGCCGAGCGAGGTCTACGCGCAATGCGTCGCGACCAATCCCTCCCTTTGGCTTGGTTCGGTCTTTGACCATGCCTGGACCAGGATGAGCAAGCACAAGCTGATTAGATATTCTGCTTAACAGAATCCTGTCTGTTTAACGCGCGACGTCACTCCCGGTGTAGTTCTATGCCCTGACAGACCATACACCACCATCTTGGTAGTGACCCCCCTCTTGCGGTGGTGGATAGTCAACTTGGTTCAATGAATTGCCACGCGCCGAACTGCGAATAAACGCAGAGGCGCCTCACCCTCTAGGGAGGACAGGCAATGCAAAGAACTCACACGCTGCCCGCAGCCTTGGCGGCAATTTCCGCCGGCCGTGATCACATCCTCACGGAAGAATTTGCGAAGGCAGCCAACCGAGCCAGCCAGACAATTCGAAAAAACTATTGCAAGAAAGGCGAGTGCTTCGGTATTCGGCCACTCAAAATCGGAAATCGGCTGCTCTGGCCGGTCACTCAAATTGCGGCGCTTCTAGCCGGCGAAAAGCCGTCGAAAGCCGCTTGATGTTTTTCACTTCTCGTAATGGCGAACGCCGCGATCGGTTGCACGGTCACGGCGTTCTTAATCAACTCAACAGCAGGACTCAACAGCGTGCGAACAATACCCTTAGCGCCACGTCTAGCGCAACTCTCTGATTCACAACTTGAGCGAGCGATACACCTTAGCCACCGCCGGCTAGTCTCAGCGCCAGACATTTCCAGCAAGGTGGCTGCTTGGCGCGTCATGTGCCAGCTAATCAAAAGCCGCAGCCAGCAAGCCATAGCGCGTATGGAGCGAGAACGCGGACTGGCGAAGGCTTCATGAAGCGCCCAGCTCTGTCGGTCGTCCCTCGAATCGAACCGGTCCCCGTTCCAACGAAAGCACTCCCAATGCTGCCGTGGTTTCCGGCCGCATTCATGTCATCAACGCGTGGCTGGACCGTTCTAGCACGCGGTATTTACCGGGAATTGCTCGATTGTCAGTGGGAAATGGGAAGCCTGCCGGCAAACACCGCCGCTCTGCAAAGGCTCATCGGCGCCAGCGCTAAAGAATGGCGATCGTGGTCAGTGCTCGAGACAAAGTTTCCAGTAGGTCCGGACGGACTGCGGCGCAATTTAACCCTGGAAAAACATCGCTCTAAATCTCTCGAGCTGAACGCCAGGCACCGCCGCGGCGCCGAGACGACCAATGCCAAACGATGGGGCCCGCGGCTCGATCAGACCGACAATGAGGAGGCTGATGATGGCTTTTAGCCCATCGCTCTGCGAGTCGCTCTGCGAATCACTCTGCGTATCGCCTACATCTACATCTACATCTATTCCGGATGCTTACCAAGGGTGGGGATCTTTAGTAGATACCTATCTACCTGGTGTTCCGGTTGTCTTTGACCTTGATGGCGCCAAAATTGGAAAGCGGGTGTGCGTATGAGCGCCAGCCCTCAATCGGCTCTCGCGCTTGGTCAGCCTTCTGTCAGCGCCCGGTGCAGCGCTCCTGTCGGCTGGCTCGATGTGCTGCCGCCGCAAATCGACTGCCTGCGGGACTATCAGGGCAAGCAGATCGCCGACATCGCGCGCGAGATGCATTCCGGGCATACGCGGATCCTCGCCCAGGCGCCGACCGGGGCCGGCAAGACCCATATCATCGCTGCGGTCGTTACGGCCGCGCTGGCATCGGATCTGCGAGTCTTGGTACTGGCCACCCGCACACGTCTGGTGCGACAGATGCACGAGCGCTTGGACTGCTTTGGCGTCCGGCACGGCGTAATCGCTGCGCCGCTGCCAGAGCTGCGCAACTACAGCGCCGCAATCCAGGTTGCCAGTGTCGATACACTGTATCGCCGCGCACTCGTCAACGAACATATCCCGCTGCCGGCGGCGGACCTCGTAATTTTCGACGAGGCGCACCTCGCAACAGCAGAAACTCGCCTGCGGCTTCTCGACAGCTATCCGCAAGCGCTGCGGATTGGATTCAGCGCAACGCCAGCGCGCAAGTCCGGCCGATCGTTGGGAGCCGCGTTCGATTGCCTCATCATGGGTCCGTCGATCCGAGAATTGACGGCCGCCGGCGTCCTCGTACCAACGCGCATTTTCAACACGCCCATTGTGAGCCAGAAGGAACTGCAGGCGGTTCCCAAGGACACCGACAGCGATTTCAAACCGGCCGCGCTCGGCGAATTGTTGAGCCGCCCGAAGCTCATCGGCGATGTCGTGACGAACTGGCTGCGCATCGCGAACCGCAAACGCACGCTGTGCTTCGCCGTGAACAAGGCTCACGGGGCATCGCTCCTCGACTCATTCAGGCAGCAAGGCGTCGCCGCGGAAATGCTCACTGACGCCGATGACGAGGAGACCCGCGAAGAAGTAATCGCGCGCCTCGAGGCCGGTGCTACTAGCGTCGTGATCAACTGCTTTCTGATGAGCTACGGCGTCGATCTGCCGGCAGTTGAATGCATCATTCTCGCGCGCCCGACGCGCAGCCTGATGATGTACCTGCAGATGGTCGGCCGCGGCTTGCGCGCAGCGCCAGGCAAGACGCACTGCATCGTCATTGACCACGGGCACGTCGTCGAAAATCTGGGACTGCCGCAGAGTGACCACGATTGGACACTGGCAGCCGATCGCAACGTGAATGCCGAAGCACTGTCGCGCAGCAACCGCAAATGCTCTACCGAGCAAGCACGAACTTGCGGACAGTGTACGGCGATGTGGCTGACTTCCGAACAGGGACATTCTTGCCCTGAATGTGGATGGGTCGCGCCGCAAAGATCCAAGGCAGTCGGCGTCCAGGATGCGGACCTGGACGAGATTGCAGAGGACGCAGCGCCGTTGTCGCTGACCGATAAGCGCGTGCTTCAGTTTCACGCCGAGGCCTGCGGTTGGTACGCGCGCCGCTGGCCTGATCGTTGGAGGGATAAGCAAAATTCCGGCCGCTGGTGGGCGTGGGTCCAAACCACGGCGAAATTTGGTTTCGCGGAAGGCATACGCATGCCGGATAAGGGCTGGAAGGCATACGCAATGCCACCGTCAGTCGCGACTGCCGGCTGGCTGCAACATCGCATGATCAAATGGGCGAAATCGAAGCGGAGTGTTGCCGCATGATGCGCGCCGACGAAATACACGCGCGCCTCGCATCCTCCTGGCCGCAGGTGCTGATGCAGCTGGGCATTGCGGAAGCCACGCTGCAAAACAAGCACGGCCCCTGCCCCGCCTGCGGTGGTAAGGATCGATTTAGGTTCGACAACAAACGCGGCCGCGGCGATTACATCTGCGGTCAATGCGGCGCCGGCGACGGATTCAAACTGCTTGAGCGCGTTCACGGTTGGCCATTCTCGGAAGCGCGCAAGCGCGTGATCGAGGCCGCTGGGTTTTCAGAGGGTGGCACATCGCGGCCAGCGCTCGTCCCGGTACGCCCGGCGCACGCTGATATCTTAGGCTTGGCGGCCAACCCATCGGAGCGGGTTCATCGGCTGCGCCGAGATCGCTGCAGCATCGAGAATTGCGATGATGCCGTTGACTACCTTGCGAGCCGCGGACTTTGGCCCCTGCCGCCTGATTGCACGCTGAAAGCTCATGCCACCGTTGAATACTGGCACGGCGGCGCGCGCGTCGGACGGTATCCAGCAATCATTGCCGACATCGTTGATGTGGCCGGCGAGCTCGTCACTTGCCATGTGACATATCTTCACCGTCGCGACAAGATCACTGACTACGAACCGCGCAAGATTTTAAACGCCATGACCGCTCGCACTGGTTGCGCTGTGCGGTTGATGCCCGCGACCGAGGTCCTCGGAATCGCGGAGGGAATTGAGACTGCACTCTCGGCTTCAGTTTTAGACGCGATACCGGTATGGGCAGCGCTCAACACATCGCTGCTGTCGAAGTTCGAACCACCGCCAGGCCTCCTACGGCTGCGCATATACGCCGATCGCGATGAACCCGGGCTCACTGCCACCATTCACCTCATGGAACGCCTCCAAGGGCGCGTAGCGCTGGAGATTCGTATTCCCTCTGCACCACATAAGGATTGGAACGATGTTCTTAAACACCGCAACGAGCACAAAGGTATAAAAACATGAACAGCGTCGTCTCACTGCCAAGCAAGATGGACTCCCCGCTTCCACAAAAGTACGAAGCCGCCCGTGCCGCTATCGCTGAGTGCGTGCGCCTCGATGAGTGCAAGAGCTGGTCAGACAAAGCCGCGGCGCTTGCAAGTTATGCGCGACAAGCGAAGGATGACAGCCTGCGAGTGATGGCCATTCGCATTCAGGCCCGCGCCGAGCGTCGATGTGGCGAACTGTTGAAACAGATTGAGCCGGCGCAAGGTGGTGATCGCGGAAATTCGGCAACGGGTGGTCGCCCTCCCGTTGGTAGCCGCAAAGCTGCAGCCGATCAGGCAGGCCTGTCAGAGCATCAGCGAAAGACTGCACTTCGAGTTGCAGCGATTCCGGAAGTAGAGTTCAATCGTCAGGTAGAAAGCGCGCGGCCGCCGACGGTGACGCGGCTTGCGGATCAGGGACGCACACAACGCGTCTCACTACCGGATCCAGCCGCAGAGACCTTGAAGGCGGCATGCACGGCGCTGGATGAGTTCGCGAAGTTCTGCGACACGCACGATCCGCTAGAGACCGCGCGGGTGTTCAGCACCGACGATGCTGTCATGGCCGCCCGATACGCCTCGACCATCCACGAATGGCTTGAGACTTACACAGACTGCCTAGAGCTTGCTCGCCCCCACTCCCATAGCCCATGACAGACCCCTCAGTGAGCCTTAGCCGTTAGCTCAATTGGGCTAAGACGGCTGAGATGGGATACGCCTCAATACAGCCCATTCGAGACCGTTTAGGTGCCAGAAGAGCGCCAAACCGCCCAACAACGCGATATGGGCCGTGCAAAGCTTAGTTATCCACAGGTTATCCACAGATGTGAATGTGATGCTGTAAACACATTCTCCAGAATGATTTGACGCCATAGCTGCCCAGGCGCACGCTTGGGCCCATGAACAGCACAGCCGTTGCCTACTTTCGAACGTCAAGCCAGACCAACGTCGAGGGCGATTCGCTACCACGCCAGCAAGATGCGGTGCGCGCTTATGCCGCCCGCCACAGCATCACCATCGTCCAGGAGTACTACGACGCCGCGGTGTCGGGCGCTGATCCAGTGATGAGCCGCGCCGGCTTCTCGGAGATGCTCACCTACATGCTGGGCAACGGCGCCCGCATTGTGCTGGTTGAGAACGCCAGCCGCTTCGCTCGCGATCTTGCCGTGCAGCTGGTCGGTCATGACTTGCTCAAGAGCAAAGGCATTGCGTTGATTCCCGTTGATGCGCCCGACCACTTCAAGGATGAGACGCCGACCGCGACGATGGTTCGCTCCATCCTGGGCGCAGTCAGCCAGTTCGAAAAGGAAGCGCTGGTGCTGAAGCTGCGCAAGGCTCGTGATCGCGTGCGCAGTGAGACGGGTCGATGCGAAGGCAATCCGAACTGGATCAAGGGCGCCAACAAGTTGATACCTGCGGCGCACGTAAAGGCTGCCAGGAAGGCGAAGGCTCGCGGCCTATCTCTGCGTGGTGTTGCTGCCGATCTGGCTGGCGCCGGCTTCCTCAATCAATCAGGCAAGCCTTACGCGGCGCAGTCAGTGAAGCATATGCTGCAGGCCTAGAGCCACGTGAGGACCGTATGAGCGCAGAGCAACTCGAGAAGGAAGCGGAACAGATCATAACTTCGGAGCTGATGCGCCTGCCGCATGGAGTGCAGTCCGGCACCGCGCGGAACCTCGTGCGGTTGCTGGTCGATGCCGCGGTTGCACGCATCGCTGAACAGCCGCCACCCAAGCCGGCGCGCGCCAGTAAGCCGACCGGGATGCGCTAATACACAAGCAATGTCGAAACCCCCTGGCGGGAATGGTTTTGACGGTATCCACGCATCGTCTCGCCGCAGCCACTAAGGTCTTAGTCGCTGGGGGGCGGGGTCAAAAAAGCCTTAGTTTTCCCGCGAAAATGTGAACGCGGCGGGCTTGTTTGCAGGCTTCACCTGTGAGATTGTAAGCACCTTCGATTGGTACGCGCGCACGCGGCCCCGGCTGGAAATGCGATAAAAGAGCCGGCACTCCTGGCTCCTATTCCGTCACTCGCTAAGACGATGAAGGGCCACCGAGGCCAGTCGTCATTTCCGCCGCATCGACTCAAACCCTCGAACTCACATGCGGCGTGAGGTGCGACGGTGTTGGCGGAATCTCGATCATCTAGCTTCCTAGAATGATTGAAGTCTTCGATGACTTCGTCGCGGATCCCGAAAGAGTCCGCCAGTCAGCACTGCGTTCTGGATTTGGCTCATGGCGCCCGAATAAGGGCGATGTCGGACTCGACTCATACGCTGGCATGAATTTCTGGGGTGACCACGCTCCGCTCATTCGCGGATTGTGGGAACGCATTGGCCCGGTGTTTCCCAATGACATGTTTTTTCGCATCACCAATCCGACGACTGACAAAGCTCTCGTGCACAGCGATCGGGCGAGCGGCGATTTCACCGCTTTGGTGTATCTCTCGCCGCAACACGAAGGATCAGGCACTGGATTTTATCGTCATCGCGAGACCGGCATGGTCGATATGCCCTCGCTTGATGACTTGGTGAAGGATCAGCCGTTCTTTCAAAAACTCTACGCGGAAATGCTTGGCGCGAGTGATGAGCATTGGGAGCTAATCGAATTTGTTGAAGCCACGCCCAACAGGTGCGTGGTTTTTGATGCCCCTAAATTCCATTGCCGACTTCCGAAGGAAGGGTACGGCACCGACGATGACTCAAGCCGCATGGTGTGGGCGTGTCATTTCCTGAGGAGTTGATATGGCTGAAATCTGGGGGTTAGCGACCGCTGCGGTAGTTGCTGGCGTCGGCGGCGCTGTCATCACAGGAAACGCCGTTAAGTCTGCCGCTAATACCACTGCGAACGCTGCCAATGCGGGCGCCGCTGCGCAGTTGCAGATGTTCAACACGACGCAGGCCAACTTCGCGCCTCAAGTTCAATTAGGGCAGGGCGCTGCGAACATGTTGGGCAACATCTATGGCATCGGTGGAGTCGGTGGTCCGGCAGGTTCAACACCTAGCGGCAATTCACCCAATGCCAATTACTCAAGCTTTTACAACACGCCTGGGTATCAGTTCTCTCTCACGCAAGGGCAGAACGCGATCAACAGGGCGGCCTCTGCGAATGGCAGCTTGTATTCGTCCAACACTTTGGGCGCTCTTGGCTCCTACACTGCTGGTGCGGCATCGACGCAGTACAACTCGTACATCAACCAACTGTTGTCGATGGCAGGACTAGGCAATGCTGCCTCGTCTGGTACTGGAGCGGCAGCTACCGCGACAGGTGCAGGCGTTGCTAATTCACTTATGAATGCAGGCAACGCCAATGCGAGCGGTGTCATGGGGACAGCGAATGCCTACAACAATGCGCTCGGATCGGCCGCCTATGCAGGTGGGAATCTGTTGAACAACTACGGCGGCAACAACAACACCGGCGTTTATAACCCCGACAGCTTGCCAATCAATACCGGGCCGGTATCGGTTGATCCAGGCGGCGGATATTCGCCGGTCGTAATTCCGGCAGGATAATTATGAGTAACGACGTTCCGTTCCCAACTAATCTCCTGCCTCAATATCAGTCGCCGCAACAGATGGCTCAAGCCGCCGCGACGACTGCGAACACGCAAGCCAATACCGGTCAGATACAGGCGGCCACAGGTTTACTCGGCGCGCAGACGCAAGCTGCGGATATTGCAAATCAAGGTAGCCAGCTTTCACTGGGTGCATTACAAAAGGCCTATGCCAATGGTATTCCTAGCGTAACTCAGCCGACATCAGCTCCGACTTCCATTGGCGATACCGGTTTAGACGCTGACGATGTGACGCAGCATGCGATCGATAAGTTTGCTCCGCTACCAACGAAGCCTCCGCCGGCTCTGCAGCAACAGGCATACCTGCTTTCGCTGGGAGGTCGCCCAGAGGCTGGCAAACTATTGCTCGATAATTACGCCACGCAAATGGGAGGCATCAATCAGCAGAAGCTATTAGCTGCCAGTCAGTCCTACCAAACTGCAGAGACTGTTGCCTCCGCGCCTCCCGGCGCAGCGTTTGAGACCTTGAGCCGGGTCAATCCGCAAGCTGCTGCGGCGCTCAAGCAAAAGTACGCCGATGCGAGCCCTGAGGATCTTGATCAAGACGTTCGCACATTCGCACAGCACATCGGCATAGCGACGCATCAATACACCGGGCGAGAGACCGACTTTCAAAACGGCGTTTTGGTCGATAAACGCGATGGCCGTCCAGTGCTTGGATCTGATCAGGTGCTCACTGGACTGGACGCGGCGGGGAAGCAAAAGGCGTTTGAGGATGGCAATTCGACGATCACGCTTGCCAATGGATTGGCCGGGAGAAAATGGCAAGGATCCATTGATCCTTCGACCGGCCAGCCGTACACGTCCAACGAAGCCTACGTCATTGCGGCAGATAGGGCGGCGCGATCTAGTGCCGCTGGAGGCCAGACCAATACGCCTGCGACCACGCCGGGCCAGACTTCTGGACCTCCCACGCCTAGCGCATCACCGAAACAGAACGCGGCTCCTGCGAGCACTGTTGCGACTACGACTGATCCTGTGCTGAAGACCGCGCTTGCCGATGCAACGTACAACTACAAACCGCCGACGCTTCCGCGCCCGACGACGCAGGAAGAGCTCGAGGCGAACAAAGTGACCGCTAGTGATGCTGCCAAGAACTATCAAGCCAATGCGAACGGCTTGAAAACATCCAGCGATGAAGTCACTGGCGCCAGCGCGAAGGCGCTCCAGTATTTCAACGCGGCGAAAACGATCCTTGCGCAGCCCGACAGCAAATGGGCGGCTGGTACGCCTGGAGACGTGGCGGCCATGTTGAGCAAACTTGGGATCAATACCGACGCGGGAACGACGCGTGCTGAAGTGGTCAAGAACCTGACTCAAGCCGCGCTGCAGGGTCTCAAGACGACCTATGGCAGCAAGCCGGCCATGTTCGATGTCAAAGTGAATCTCGAACAGGCGTTTCCTGAAATCAAAGGAGATCAGGGTCTACCTGCCGTAAAGAATTTGATCGACGAGAACGTCCGAAATCTGAACTATGACGTGGCTACCGGTCAGCGCGCTCGTGCGTATTTGGGTGCAGGTAAAGATCCGGCCGATTTCAACAAGTGGAATCAGCAATATTTCGACCGCTCGGCGACCATCAATCCTGGATCAAGTCAGAGCAATCCGTCGCCAACTTCTGCCGCGACTGGCAAGACCGTCACGCGCACCGGGACACTGAACGGCCGGAAAGTAGTGCAGTACTCGGACGGTTCGACGGCTTATGCCCAGTAGCGCGATTGATCCCTCACAGGTCCAATGGGATGCGCCAGCCGCGGCATCAGCGCCGACAGCCATCGATCCATCCCAAGTGCAGTGGGACGCGCCGGCGGCAAATCAACAAACCGCAGGGGGCGCGGCACAGGCGGCGGCGAGCGGTCTCAATGCTGGATCCGCTGATCTGTTGGGACTACCGGTAGATACTGCGCGAAACATTCTCGAACTTGGGAAAGCGGGACTAGGGTTCGCCTATCACGAAACGACCGGCAACCAGATTCCGGATATTTTGCAGCCTTCGACCACGCCAGATGTGGGCAGCTCCGCTTGGATCAAGAGCAAGCTGAAATCCTTGGAAGGCGGCGATGCTGCTGTCGATGTCGCGCAAGACACGCTGACCAATCGCCTCATCCATGGCGGCCTCGAGGCAGTTCCGTCTTCCGTAGTCGGCGGCGAAACAAATTCGATTCCCGCCGCAGCTCGAGCAGTCACCGCCGGCGCGGCAGCCGGAACCGCTCAACAGGGAGCTCAAGAGGCCGGACTAGGAACCTTGAATCAGGCTGCCGTTGGCTTTCTTGCAGGCGCAGCTGTTGGCCGTGCTACGCAAGCGCGACCGACAGCGCCGACGCCGACAGTCACACCGCCGACAATCGAGCCGACGAAGTTCACGCCGCCGGAACCTTTGAGCGCCACTGGCGCGCCACGCTCGGCACCGTTCACGGCCCTCGATGGATCGGCGCCCTCGTTGCAAATCAATGGCAAGTCAACGGCCGCGGATGCTGCACGCGCTGCTGGTATGCCTGCTGAACCCATTGCGGCGCATCCCGCAGCGGAAGCGCAAGAACGAGAGCCGATTACCTCGCCAGATGAGCAAGCGTCTCGACAACAGACGCTTCAAGACATAGGACTCAAAGAAGCGCGCGAGAGTGCAATTACGGGTGATACCAAGGCCACCGGAACGGATTTCCAAACCTCCAAGCTCGACAATGCCGCCGGCGATCGCCTCTCGAAAGTCATCGACACGGAGCGCGCGGCGCTTCAAGGCTATGCTGGCCAGATTGCTGATGCGAGCGGTGGCACTCGTGGATTGGATAGCCCTTCCATGTATCAGCGCGGCGAAGCGATCTCCAAGCCTGTCGAAGAGTTGAGCAACTATTTCGACACCAAGACACGCGAAGCCTACCAAGCAGCCGATCAAGCGGCTGGCGGCGTGCCGATCGATATGCCGGCGACGGGCGATTTCTTGAAGAATCAGCGCTCGCAGTTTTTGGGCACGGTAGAAGGCAAGCAGTTGCGCGAAGGCGTCCAAGCCCGCATGCGAGATCTCGGACTCATGGACGAGGACGGCAATGTGCAGCAGGCGACGGTGCAGCAAGCCGAGCGCTTGAAGCAGTATCTTGGCGACCAATGGTCCCCGCGCACTTCGCGGCTAATTGGGCAGATCAAGAACGCGATTGACGACGATGTGACCAAAGCGGCCGGGTCGGATATTTATGCAAGTGCGCGGCAGACACGCTCACTGCGCGCCAAGCTACTGGACGATCCAACTGGGATTGCGAAACTGGCGGCGCCGGACGACAGATTGGGAATCAATCGGACAGTCCCGCTCGAGCAGATTCCGGACTACGTGGCCAACCTGCCGGCCGACCAATTCGGCCACATCGTCAAGACATTGCGAGACGTTCCCGCAGAAGTCCAGCCATCGGCCGCGTCGGCGCTGAATGAGATCCGCTCACACTTCGCCAACAGGGTCGAAGCCGCCGGCAACTCGACGCAGGGAATGTGGAATACGAAGGGCGTCAACGAGTACCTCAACAAAAACCAATTGAAGATGGCCGAGGTGTACTCGCCAGAGGAAATGCAGCGGTTCAAGACGCTCGCTGACGCGGGAAACATTCTGAAAATGGACCGCACCTATCCGGGCGCCGCGGCGCAGACCCACAACCTAGCGGTGCGTGGAGTTCTGCAGGCGGGCAAGATCGCCGGAAAGCTTGGCGGGATCGCGGGCGTTGTCGCCGGCCATGGAGTCGAAGGCGGTGCAGCCGGTCACGTGATATCGAGCGTGGCCGAGAAAGGCGTCAACAAGCTGGCTGATCGCGCGCTATTGGGCCAAGTAGAGAAGCGAATCAGAAAATTCTAAAACAAGCGGCGCGAACCCAGCATGTGGCGCGAGTAGCGATAGTGCTTCAACAAATCTAGCTCATTCTTCAAGCAAGCTACGATGCGTTGAAACATCGTCTTCTGGGGAGCCTCGCCCAGCTTGATTATTCGAGACTCAACCCACCGAAGTTGACGCCGCTCGCGAAAACGTTTTGGCAATTGGACTAGCCATAGTCCGAGTGCGATGCCAAGCCCGATTTCAATAATGAAATTCATGATTGCCTGCCTACACACTTAAACGTGATTGTCGCCGTTCCTCGATGCCCTGGCCAGGTTGGACTTTGTTGGTCGCTGACCAATTCAAATTCCAATCCCTTGCCTGCGCACTGTTGCGTGCCCTTTTGGATGAGTTGAATGTTATCGGCATCGCTATAAAGGCCAAACGGACTGGCAGCGCCCGTGGCGGACATCATGTAAGTGTCGCCGCCAATCTTGACCGGAGCCGACGTACTGGCACAGCCGCCCAGCGCATAGAGGCAGAAGGTCAGTGCTACGACGAGGATTATTCTTGTCATGGGCGCGGTTCCTAATCGTCTACGCAGCGGTGCAACTGAACTGGATGGTTGCTCTAATCTGTGTCCAACCCGGCGTGCCGTGACTCTCCGTTCCTGCGATGGTGGCGATCTGCCCCTTGCTCGCGCAGAACTTGTTCGCTTTGATCACGGCCGCGTCCAATTCGTTCTTACTGAACGGTCCTGATACGCCGGAAGCGGTGACCATGTAAGTGTCTTTGCCGGTAGGCAGCACTTGGCCGGTGGTGGTCACGCACCCGGTGCAAATCAGAGCGAGTCCTAGAAATACCGCTTTCATAGCCTATTTTACGGCAGATGGAGGCTTGCGCTTGAGCGCCAATTTGACTAAACGGCAAGATCTCATTCAGAAGTGAGAATCACGGCTAGTTCGCCCCAGCCTTCCCCGGCTTCAGGCCCTGTTTCATCAGATAGTCGTTCAGGCTGTCAATGAGATCCATTGCGCCGGCAACGGGCATCACGAGGCGTCCAATGATCACGTTCTTCGGAGTGCTGCTGTCCGGGAATGACGAATTGTCGTATCTCAACGAACTGAATGTAATCGAGATGATGTTCCCACTCTTCAATGCAAAAAAAGCGGCGGCATCAGCGTAGACCTCGGGGCTAAACAGGTTTTCCGCAATTGGAAACGTTTTTGGCGGCGCCGCGTCGTCAGCGTCCGTGGTGCCTTCCAATTCCTTTTTCCCCTTCATGGCTTTACCTGCTTCGCTTTGCGGATCGCGCCGGCGTATTTTTTCAGCAGATCGTCCAGAGCCTCGCGCAAATACGCAGATTGCGGCACGCGGGTCGCTTCGCTTAACGCCTTTAGGCGGTGAACGGCTTCGGGGGCATAGTAACTTGTGATCTGGGTCTGATTTCCCTTGGGTTTACTCACCATGAATTGCGCTCGCTATGGACAATGTACCTACCTGTAGGATACAGTAGTATCGCAATATGATCAAGCGGCGCCCGCCAGTGCTTCTAACACCGACGGACGCCTAACCCAAATTCACGTATGAGGTGTATTTATGGCTGAGAAACATGATACCCGCTTGGGTCCGTATCTGGTCGATACGATGGCCGCTACAGGAACTCTTGATGAGGCGATAGGCGCGCTAACCCTGGCCCACGACGCCGTATTTAAGGAGGCGGGAATGAATCAAACCCTGGCACACGCCTTCTCCACCATGAGGCTGGCAATCAACAAACTGGATGAACTGCGAGACACCATCTCCGACGCAATGCCTGCGGAGGCGACCAATGGGTAGCGAACAGAACTGCATCGACCACGCATTGAGGGGAAAGGCCCTTCGCGTTCTCACCGACGAAAGCGCGATTACCAAACTGTCGGACGGCGAGCGAGTCCTGGTCGCCCTCATTCTGGACCGCTCGGACCTCCTGCCCCGCGATTACACAATGCTGGATGCCTACAATCGCCTGGGCCCGGAGTTGACCGAAGCTGCGTTGCGAGTCCAGCGTGCAGGACTGCATTGCGAGGAGACGGCCCATGGTTAACCAGGCAAAGCAGCGGGCCGGCTTCGTGCGCGGCCTCCGTACGTGCGTCGAGATGCTTGGCGGCATGGATTTGGACGAGTGCGCGATAGCGGGGGTGAGCGTGCCGTTCACTCGCCGCGGCCGCCCACAGGACAACGCGGTGCTGCGAGTCTTGAACGAAGTCGTGAAACGCGGCGATCCGGCCGAACTGGAAGGGTTCTGCGCAGCCCTGACCGACGCCGTCGCTACTGCTGATGAGCATGGCGACTTCTATCGCATGTTCAGTCAGTTGGCCGACACGCAGGAGGTGACCCATGGCTAAGGTGACTCCAATTCGCAGACAGTCCGCTCGGCCCACGCGTCCGGCAGGATGCGAGCGTGCGCTTGCTCTGATGATCGAGGCGCAAACCATTCTTGACGGGCTGGCGGAAAAAGGTGAGATCGAAGAAGGATCGCCCCCGCACGCGACGCTCTGGTACCTGGACGACGCAATCGGGATGCTGACGCCGTTCACGCCAGAGGAAGATCGCGAGTACGAGAAGGAGTTGCGCCGATGAGCAGCAACGTCGTGCCGTTCCGCGATCCATATCTACCGTTGGAAGGCGCCGAGCGGTTGGAGGCTCGCCGAATATACCGCGCAGCTTGCAGGACAATCGCCTCGGAATATGTGGCCAAAGCTTTCGCCGCAACGTTCAAGACGGCGGGCACGGGGAAGCTCGGATGCGATGCCGCGTTGCCCGTGTTCGTCGCGGCCATGAGGCGCGAGCTGCAAAAGAGCGGGCTGTTTTGACTATCGAGAGCAAGTCTGTCGCATTCTTCCCCTGGGTGGCTCTCGCCGGTCCGATTGTTCTCGGGTCGTCAATTCGCCTGCTCCCCTATCAGGTCGGCGTCATGCCGGGTGATCTGCCGAACGCCAAGCAAGCTGATATTGATCTCATTTTGAGCGCGTACAGCAATCGGCCGAACGTCGGAGTTAAAGCAGCGACACTTCTTGAAGTGGATGACTGGCATACCGGCGATTCAGATGAGAACGCTAAAGCTAGACTGTTCAGAGCCAGAATCGCAATTGGTTTCGCGGCGCTGGCCCAAAGACGATTATTTCAGCAGTTCGACTACTGCGGCTATGACTCTTTCTCGTTGGCCGTCCAGCGGTATCACGTCGGCGGCAATGGATTATTCTCTTTTGGGACTCGCCGCCGCGATGGCGGTACAAACCATATGTGGGGCGCAGATGAGTACGCTTTTCAGCGACCGTCGCACGTTGATTCGCGCGCGCCGTGCAAATTTGATCAGGCCCTCGCGCAAGTCTTATTCGAGTTGCCTGAATCTGATTCTGCGTTGTTTGAGGCTCTGAGAGAGTTCAATACGGCAAATACTGATTCCCCTGACGTTCCGGAGCACGTTGAGATTGTCATGGTGAAATCGGCCTTTGAGTGGCTATTGCACATCGATCAGAACGCAATGAGCTTTGTTCGTGCCCTGGAATCTCTGCTACCTGCCCCAGACAGTGCCGCAATCGAAAGCGGGCCGCTTGAAGAGGCGTGGCGCACCAGATTCCCCAACGCACCGCGGCCCCTGAATGCATGGGCACAGGAATTTTGCGATATTCGAGGAGCGGCCGCGCACGGGAAGGACAGGAAGGCGCCGCGTTTCATATGGAAGGCGCACACGCATTTGGCGTTTGTGTCCGTCTTATTCCCCTTACTGGTCAAGAAACAATTGGCTGACTCGGGTCACTGGACCATGACCGCTTTCGATGTTGCGAAGTTGCGGCGGATCGATTCCTACCTGATGTATGACCCTTTCACGCACGATCGCTTGGCCTCAGAGGATTCAAACCCCTGGAGCGAATTGGACATGCAAGTGCTATTTGCCGTGAACGCGCACAAGTTCTATGGGACGCCATGAGATTTTGGATTGACTGTGAATGGAACGATTTCCAAGGGGACCTTATCTCCATGGCATTAGTGGCGGAGGATGACAGCGAATGGTACGAAGTCCTCAAATGCGCCGATCCTTCGCCGTGGGTCGCAAAGCACGTGATGAGTGTGACGAGGAAATCGCCAATATCGAAGGCACGCATGCAGGCGAGCCTGTCAAAGTTTCTCGCCAAATATCCAGCCATTCACATCATCGCCGACTGGCCGGAAGACATTGAGCGATTCTGCGGCCTGCTCATCACTGGCCCCGGAAAGATGCTGGGGTTCAGGCAGTCGCTGCTGACTCTCGAGATAAACTTCAACCTGGATACCAATGACTCGAAGGTCCCGCATCAGGCGCTGGCTGACGCCCGCGCGATGAAGCTCAAATACTTACAGTTCGAGGCCGGTTAGCGCGGCGAAGCCAGAAGGTTCTCTTTTCTCTAGGGCTCGGATCATGGCGAGATGTTCGCCGCAGTCAACGCCAGATGCGGTGATCAACTCGCCACTCGGCCGCACCCGCCATGCAATGTATCCGTGCCAGCAGTAACCCAGAGCCTTGCGCGGCCTAGAATGGAGCCATGCTCGCCAGCACGTGTCACACGCAGCGGTTGGACGGGTGTTCATACTTCGCGATAATCGCACTTTATGACGTACAAGATGAACAAGATGCAGGTAGCGCACCAACAATTGAACGTCGCGATTCGCTTGCATTTCCTGGATGACGATCCGGCGTCCGTGCTGACATTAGCGGGCGCGGCGGCCGGCGTGTTTCGCGATTTGGTTGAACACAAGCATCCCGGCAAATCCTGGGATGAAAAAGCCATGCAGGCCTCCGGAATGGACCGCGAGTCGTACTTTAAGGCGATGAGATTCGGTCAAAACTTCTTGAAGCACGCCGACCGCGACCCCGACGACACAATGGAATGGACCGCCTCCGACACCGAGTCCCTAATGTTCTGGGCGACGCTGAACGCAGGCGAACTCGACGGTATTTCGACAAGCCAGCAGGTTTTCCAGCTTTGGTTCTTTGCGACACGCTCAAAACTCTTCAGACCCGATTTTCATATTTGCGTGACCGCACTGAAATATTTTCCCGGCATTTTGACGATGTCAGATCGTGAGCAGCGGCGGTTCGGCTATGACAAATTGGTCCTGACGGAAGGCGAAGCGAAATGACGCTACGCCGGACCGACTACGATCAAGCTGCAAGATACCTGCAGCATGCGTGCGAGAGCTCACGCGCTGGGGGCGCTCGATGCTGGACCTGTTCCACGCCCTGCAAGATCTTCAAGCCTGGGGCGTATCCCTGGTCGCACAGACGGGCTTGCAGTTCGACCTGCGCAGTGCGCAAGGCAAGCTCATCGCGTCCCTCATGGCGGCTCTGGCGGAGTTTGAGCGGGATTTATTGCGCGAGCGTGTCCGCTCTGGCATTGCCGCGGCTCGCAAGCGGGGTGTTGTGTTGGGCCGGCGCCCTGGTCAACGAGTCAAGGCGGATCGTTTCGCGCCCAGAGTGTTGAAGCTGGTCACCCAGGGTCAGTCCTACCGGGAGATCAGCCACCGACTTGGTTTAAGCAAGAACCGTCTTGGATATCGTGAAGCGCAACCGAGCTGCCTAGTGAGCCCTACCTATGCGTTATGGTGCTCCACGATTCCCCTGGGAGTTTCAAAATTCGGTACGGGTTTGGCAGAACGTCGCGTAGGTACCGAGTAGCGTGACTTATCGCCTGAAGCAGGGAGCGAAAGACCATGACCCCCGAGAATCTCGAATATCGATGCTTGCATGAGGCTGGACATGTTGTAGCTGCTTATGCCGCCGGGGACAGCGTTGAGTTCGTTGACATGGATTCAAACCCACAAGGTGCCCATACGCGCGTAAACCGCGCCAATCGCGACAATTTTTCAGCAAAAAAACTTATCGCCTGCGGGGGATTTGCGGTCGAGTACGTGTTGTTCAAACGCAAGCTGGTTACGAATCCTTCCGGTCAACTAATGACACCGCAAGAGTTTATGCAATCCTCAATGGACAACGCTCGGATCGACAAGAAAATGTTCTGCGATGCATATATCGCAGAGGACGGGGCGCGATGGGCGGAGACCCTTGATACGGAGCTTCTTGACAGCGAGTTCAAGAATTTTGCACTTCATGAAGTCGTACCTCACATGGAATCCCGATGGAACGATGTTGAAGTCATTGCTAGAGATCTCGCCTTAAAGCGCTACCTCTCTCGCGCGCAGATTGAGGAATTGACCTCTCTGCGCGAATCGCGGTCGTTGCAGATCTAAGGTCGGCGGCGGCTGCAATTTGCAAGATATCTCGGTCGAACCACCTAACCAGGTGATTCGCGCATTCAATTCTTCTTTGGCGCTTCCGATCCTTTCGATATCATGACCAATTCCGCGTTCTCTTTTGCGGCCTCGCTAGGGATGTTCTGATCGATCACATTCCAGGCAGTCATCGTTTGCTTCGTTACCGGATCTGCCTCGTTGTATGCCTTATTGAAATTTGCATCGTAATCGTAGTCCGTCGCACCCGCACCGGTGATGATGGCATCGCGTTCCGTGGAATACTTGAGCATGCTCACTGTCGCAAACCGGCGAAGGTTCTGCCAGTCGCTAAGCGCCTGAAAATATCGCTGCGTCGGCTCGGCTACTGCCTTCTGCAACCAGATCGCCTTCTCGCGATCCGGACTGGGAAGCTTCGACGGATCTATAGGCCCCGAGATTTTGTATTTGGCCCGGAGCTCATCCCATTCAGTCGCCTCTTTCGATGCTAAGTGCTTCTGCACAACTGCGAGTAGATCTGCCTCCTTGATGAAGGTCGCCAAATCAAAGCTACATACACCCTTCTGATTTGGCTCAATGTCCCTAATGCTATCTGTCTTGGCTGCCTCTCGCAGAAGACCGACGAGTCCAGCGCCATCGCCACCAGGATCATCTTTGGTTTTGAGTTCCGCTGCCCCGACCTGCAACTTTTCAATAGCATCGGCTGCCCAGCCCATGACTCGAGTGTCCCGCTGTAACCGACTCGCAGCCAAGTGGTTGTAGCGGTAGATCAGCAATTGCGCCGACAATTGCGCGAATCGCCCAGACTGTTCGGGTGTCATTTGCTGCCCGACGGGTATCTTTTCCCTGCCCGGCGGCAACTCGTTAACCAGCGCTTCCAACTTTTCAGAAACCTTTATCGCTTGCGCCGCGCTCTCACCCTCTCGCTGTATGCTCTCGACAAATGCCCATCCGAGCGCCGCCTTCGGCGTGCATTGATCCAGCGGCGTCTCTGCAAGGGACTTCGGATTGTTCTGTGTGGCTGCGGCACCAGCCGAGATACTCGATACTGAGAGCAGTATCGAAAGAAATACATATGATTTCTGAGTCATCCTTGAGCCCCTCAAATCGTCAGTAGCCGAGAGCTTATCCCTTCGCCTTCCGCAGTGTAGCAGCGTACTTCTTCAGCAGATCGTCGAGCGCTTCACGTAAATAGACAGATTGTGGCACGCGCGTCGTTTCACTTAATGCTTTCAGCCGCGCCACTGCGCTGGGGTCGTAATAACTTGTGATCTGTGCCTGATTTCCCTTCTCTTTCGTCACCATGTTTGCCGGCCACCCCCCTTTACATGCACCTGCATGCAGGATACTGTAGTCAAGCAATCTGAGCAAGCGGCGCCCGCCGGTACTGATAATACCGACAGACGCCTAACCACAACCCACATATGAGGTGATTTATGGCTAAGCAGAAGTCTACCCGCGACCGCAAGTCCGCAACAGATGGCCCGGTAACCACCGCTCAACGCAACCGCGCTATTAAGTTCCTACGTAAGCAGGGAGGCGCGCACATCTCTCGCCCAGCGAACGGCCTGATTCAAGACACTCCCGGGCATACCGTTGATCGGTGCAAGGCCGTCATCAATTGGCTGGCGCACATCGAGCAACCGTTCCATGACAGTGGTCTGGACGCAGCGCAGGCCGATGTCCTGCTGTTGGTGGTCGATGCTCTCGATCATGCGAGCAGGGTTGTTCACGCGGTCGGCGCTGATACGGAGGTGACCCATGGATAACGTCACAACGATTCGGCCGATCGCCGGTCCGCGGGTGCCCTCAAACCCACCGAAGGCGAAACACCGGCGGCAACATGGTTCTGCGGTTCAGCGCCGGAACATGGAGATGGCCATTGACGATCAGCGCATGAAGCTTTGGGAAGTGGGCTCCATCATCGAGAGCGTCGCACTCGCTCTTGAGGCGCATTTCAGCAGGGATTGGCCCGCCGCTATCCCTCATTTTCCGATGGCTCTCCGTATTGCCGCCCGCATGATCAACGATGCGACGGGCGAGCTTGAAATGGCAAACATTGAGGAAGAGGCAAAGAAAATGGCCACGGAGGGCCGCGATGGCCACTAGCACCGACCACGCCCTGAAGGGCCAAGCGCGCAGAGTCTTGATCGACGAGCGCGTCATCAATCTGCTGTCGATCAGCGAGCAGATCGCGGTTGCATTCGTCCTTGATCGCACCGATCTGTTCCCGCGCGATTACACCATGCTCGATGCCTACAATCGGCTCGGCCCGGAAATGGCGGAAGTTGCTTTGCGCGTGCAGCGTACCGGACTACATTGTGAGGAAATTGCCCATGGGTAAGGTTGTGCCATTCACCTTAAGCCAACGTTGAGGTTAGCCCGATGCACATCCGATCCCTTGAATGGGTGGATCGCTTCAATCGTTATCTCACGACTGAACGCCGCGTCTCGCCGCACACGACCTCCAATTACCTGCGAGATATCGCCTTGTTGGTTGCATTCTGCGATCGCGAAGGTATCGAACATTGGCACGGCGTCCTTGTGCCCGAGGTACGCCGTTTTGCGGCCCGCTCGCATGCCGGCGGCCTATCGCCGCAGAGTGTGCAACGCCTTCTCTCCGCTGTGCGCACCTTCATGCGATTTTTGGTGCGCGAGGGTGTTATCGGGGGTAACTACGCTGAGTTCGTCCAAGCGCCAAAAGCCGGCCGGAGGCTGCCGTCTGTTTTGGACGTCGATCAGATGGCGCGCCTGATTGAGATCCCACAGGAGGAGGCCTACGCTGTGCGCGACCGCGCGATTATGGAACTGCTTTATTCGTCGGCGCTGCGTGTTGCCGAACTTATTCGCCTCAATCGCCGCGACATCGACTTCAGCGATCGAGTCGTGAGGGTGCTGGGCAAAGGCAGCGCGGCGCGCATCGTGCCGGTTGGATCATTCGCCATCCAGGCTCTAAAACGCTGGCAGCGGATCCGTGTGGCCAGGGACGGAGAGCAAGCCGTGTTTGTCGGTCGCAGCGGACGACGGCTCACATCGCGGGCGATCCAGTTGCGGCTTGAGTATTGGGGGAAGCGTCAGGGCATTGCGACTCACGTTCACCCGCATATGTTCCGGCACGCCTGCGCCACTCATGTGCTCGAGTCCAGCGGCTCAATTCGTGAGGTCCAAGAGTTGCTCGGCCATGCGAGCATTTCAACGACCCAGATTTACACGCATCTCAACGCTCAGTTTTTGTTCGAGGCGTACCACAAAGCGCACCCCCGCGCCCATCGCAAGAAGGATTCCCATGAATGAACCTGAACTCTACGGTATCCCCGCCGAAACGATCGCGCAGCTCTGTAAGGTCAACGTCAGGACAGCGAGGCGGTGGAAGAAAGGCGAGCGCCGAATGCCGGAGACGGCGCGCATGATCCTGGCCGGCGATCTTGGCATTTTCGATCCTGCCTGGCAGGGATGGGCATTGCGTGACGGCAAGCTGATCTCTCCCGAGAGATGGGAAGTGTCCCTCGGCGATGTCCTGTCCATACCGCTCATGCGGGCGCAAATCAGCGCCTATCAGGCGAAGGAGCGTCAGTTTCAGACGATCGAGGAGCAACCACTACCGGGCACCGTCCCTGCCATCGTCGCGAGCGGGTGAATCCCAGAAAAAGGCAATAGCCGCTATTTGCGAAGAGTTAGGATATCGAAAGCTAAGGAGGGCCATACGATGAAATTCAAGCCGTGTCCATTTTGCGGCGGCACACGCATCAAGACTAGGAGATTCAGTGAGCTGCTGAGTATCCCGCCGTCCATGTTGGACTTCTACAAGGTTTGTGAGGATTGCGAAGCCTGCGGGCCGCCTGGCGTTAGACCGACATCCGCTGGGGCCCGGTGGAATAGTCGGCATCCGAACGACGATCCGATGTGAGTAAAATTAGGGCGGTTTCCCTCAATCCTCCAGCCAGGGCGGCCCGACTTTCTCAACGTCTCGCTGCGGCTAAACAATAGGCAGAATCACGCATGCAAAATCAAAGAACACGCGGGATAGAGAGCATCTTTCAAGTCGGATTTCTCATCGCGATCTTTTCTCTGCTCATCGTGCTTGCGCTTTACTTCTGGCAGTTCGGTTTGAATCAGCATTCACTGTCCCGGAACACGAAGGACTGGGCCGAGTTTGGCGAGTATGTAGGAGGGACTCTCGGAGGCATTTTTGGCGTATTCGCTTTCATCGGTGTGCTGATCAATTTAATCTACCAGCGCACCCAGATAGATGACCTGCACAATCGGGCGCGTGTTGAAGACGAGCAGAGAGAGTCACGTTTCTATTTAGACGAATATAGATCTGGCTACGATACAGCATTTAAGATTCTCGATGCAGCCAAGCCAACGGACGCAGATTTTCGTGTTAAATGGATAGCGGCTTCCAGAGTAATGGAGACCGCACGCCAACTCTCCGAGAGAATCAAAACGCCCTCCGTTCGCGATGTATTATTGTTGGACCTTCCGCATCAATCGCAGCGATTTTTCAGGTTTTTCGAGCTTCCCGCGGAAACCTACTACGGCATCGACCCCAAGGTTGCTTCGTTTCTGGCGGGCTCGGATCGACTTGATGAAGCCGCAAGGCGTTCGTCTGACGGAGAGGTCACCGGAAATCTTCGCCAGCTCCCGCAGGCAGCTATTCGTACAATATGGGCGGCCGTCCAGTACCCTAAGGACTATGAGGATGTCGTTAGCGGAGTATTCAGTGAAAAAGAAAGGGACTTCCTACCTGCCAGTCTAAAAGCGTACATAGTCCACGTCAGTCAATGGGATTCGATAAATGGCACGCTGATTCAGAAAAGCGAGAATCGGTGATGAGATTCTAATGTGGTCATAGCAATATCGACCTAGTGCGTGGTGCAGTTTGTGTTCCCGCCGGCGGTGTAGCAATTCGTGTTGTACGTTGGACGTGGCGCGTACTGTTGAAGTTGCTGAAGCTGCAGTTGGTGCTGTTGTTGTTGTTGCTGAAGCTGCTGTTGCTGCATGTAGCCCAAGAACGCTTGCGCACGTTGCTGTCGGAGCGCCTGGTCTTGTCGAGCTTGCGCATCGGCGTATTGCTGTTCTTGAACTCGTTGTTGTTCCGCGGATTCTCTTTGACGATCGGCTTTCTCAGCGGCCTGCGCTTGTAGTACGGCGGTCTGGGTTTGATACTGCTTCACGAGCGCCGCGACTTTGGCTTTTATCCCATTGCCGAGTTCTTGGAACCGTTTGTTGGCGTCTCCATAAGTGATTTTTCGATTGTACAAATCCACGCCAATTTCTTTAACGCCAATGTTCCCTTGTTCTGCAAGCTGAACGAACTCTGCTGGCCAATTTGAATTGTGGTAGGCGGCTGAATTGCTCCAACATGCGTCGCGCCTATCAAACCATTCGGCGATGTCCTCGCGCTCCAACGGCGTCGGCTTCGACTGGTCGGCAAGCATATTGAACGTTATGTGATCGAAATCAGCCAGCGGGAGCTTGGTGGCAATGAAGGCATAGTGGGGCTCAGCAGTGAAGGCCTTAACGCACTCGACAAATGGGTCAGCAACCTGTTCAGCCGCTTGCGCCTGGTTTCCCAATGCGCCGATCGACGCGATACACAGGACCGCGAAAATGGCTATCTGGCGTTTCATAAGGATCATCCTTGATTGCTTCGGCCCAAGGGTAATGCGAATTGCATCGGCAAATGGTGAGGCAGTGCGAGATCCCGGAGGTTTTAGCGCGGCGTTCCGTGTCTGGCTCACAAATGCACGCGATCGATTTGATAATGTCAAAAAGGCGGGTGAAGCAGCGCATATTGCAGGTCAAGGCGCCGTGCGGCACGTCCCATCGGCACGGGTTAGAATCTCCAGCCTCAATGCGCAAGGTCGTCATCGATAGCAATGCCCTCCGATCTCCGATCCTGGCGGGATTCCTGGAGTCGAGTCAATCGAATATCGCCGTAGTTACGGACTACTGCGGCATAGAATCGCATCGAGAGTCTCCGTTGGAGACGGTGCCAAAATCTGCCGCCACGCTATGCCGATATCCGCATCAGGTTCTCATCCTAAAATCGACGCACGCACTCTGTCGCTTAAGCGGGCGAAACAAGGGTCTGCAACGTCGGCTCATCGATGAGAAGCAAACGAAGGATTTCCCGCTTTATTGCCGAGCACTCGGGACCGCCAAGGCAGAGTCATTCGGTATTCAGCTTCAGTTGCTCGCCAATGGAAGCGCAGCGGCAAAAATCATTCAAGAGATTGAGGCCGGCGCCCCCAAATTTACGGACGCGATTTCATTACTGATGCCACGATACTCCAGCGAAGACCGGGCGTTGATCCGCCAGGGCGGAGTACTCACCCGCCAGGCGCTCGACACACTCGTCAACGCGGCCATGGAGACAGCACGCGACCTCTTCGCAAGCGCGCTTCGCCTGAATGTGCGGCCCGGCTATGATGAACTGCTCAACCATTACACCTTCAGGTATGCGCTCTGTGGTCAGCTATTGGCGCTTCGTTGGGGAGCCCACGGTGGTGCAGAAGGCGCCAAGCTGGAGCGAATGCGCAACGATCTCATCGATTTGCATTTTGCGGTTTGCGCCACATACTTTGATGGCTTTTTATCCGCCGACCAAAAGTCCCAAGGCATCTATCGGCAGGCACGCGAAATTTTGCGCCTGATGAGGCTGTGCTGACGGCACTGTAAGTCCGGGTGGCTCTCACTTTTGCAGCGCCCGAATCATGGCAAGGTGTTCGCTGCGATCAACGCCAGAAGCCGTGATTAACTCGCCACTCGCCCCGCTCGCGCCAGGCAATGTACCGGTGCCAACAATAGCCAAGAGGCTTGCGCGGCCTCGAGTTCAGCCAGACTGGCCAGCAGGTATCGCAGGCGCCAGTTGGACGGGTGTTGATACTTCGCGATAATCGCACTTCCGCGGGACTGGTTGAAGGCGCCGTGATCAAAAAGGAGCTGACCAAAGCCGAGCGCATGGTGCAGGAGCAGATGCTTGCCATGCTGGAATGGGCGTCAGATCGGCCGGACAAGTGGCACAAGATTGGGAACCTGGAGGCGACGAAGAAGGCGGCGGAGCTGCTCGCGCAGCGCGCCGTAATCGAGATCTGGCCCGAAACTGGCTTGTACCGACTCAAGCCGTCCCTCCCTTCAAAATGACGTTGAGCGCTGTCCAGTTGGGATGATGAGTCCGTGCGCCTATCGTGACACTTTCCACAATGGAGGGAGTAACGATGAAAGATGCAATCGGCTATCTTCGGGTAAGTACCAAGGAACAGGGACGAAGTGGACTTGGGCTGGCCGCCCAGCGCCAGGATATCGAAACCTTTGGATCACGCGAGGGGTTTGCACCAAAGAATTGGTACCAGGATATTCAGACCGGTGCCGGAAAGGATGCGCTGTTACTGCGTCCCGGGCTTGCCGCGGCACTAAAGGAGGCGCGTGCACTACGCTGCCCACTGATAGTTTCCAGGCTAGACCGCCTGTCGCGGAACGTACACTTCATAACCGGCCTCATGGAACACAAAGTGCATTTTGTCGTTGCCGCGTTGGGGCGGGACTGCGACAACTTCACTTTGCACATATACGCCTCGCTAGCGGAGCAAGAGCGGAAAATGATTTCCGAGCGCGTGAAGGCCGCTATCGCGGTCTCCAAGTCCAAAGGACGCAAGTTCACGCTGCAAACATGCTCACCCGCAGTTCATCGACGCATCCTTGCAGCGAGTATCGCGGTTAGGAAAAAGGCTGCCGCTGAACGATTGGAGGCGCATCGCCTGCATATTGAATGGGCCTTTCGCCAACCGAGCGCACACGGCGGCGGCCGGCCGATTTCATACAACGCTGCGGCTGCAAAGCTTAACGATCGAAATATCGAATCTCTGACTGGCGGACGCTGGACAGGAAGCGGATTGATCAGGGCGGCCCGCCATCTTGGTCTTAGTCCTCCGCCTGGCCAGCTCCCGCAGCAGGTTGTACAGGCTCGAGTACGCCAGCTCTGGAAGCAAAATCCAGAGATTACAGCCGCACAAATAAGGGCGACGGCAGAGCTAGACCACCCGCTCGGTATCATTAACTCTTACAGATTTCTGAAGGAGTGTCGGTTAGCTGCTGCCGCGCGAAGCGCCATACACAAGCGAAGGAAATGGAAAGTCGATGGGCGCACCGCTCTCCGCATTCGCATTAGTGCCATATCGAAGCGACGCCCAAAATTCACAGAACTGCAGGTCATTCGAGAACTTGCGCCCGTAAGATCCATAAGTCCCAAATGGATTAAACGAGTAATTGCCGAGTGTCGCAGCGTTTCTGAGCTGGAGAAGCACAGGCGGGAGAATCGGCGTCATAATCTTAGGCAGATGGCAAGGACCACGCGCCGAAAGGGCTTTAAGGCCGGCCCGGCTCATTCCGAGTCTGGCCGTTTCATTTCAACCCGGTGACCAGGGCTGTCGCCGTTGGCTGGTCCGCTCGCGGTCAACGTTTGACCGCGACGGAACACGTGCGCTGTATCTGTGTTTCGCGTGGCGCCTCGATACCAAGGCGGACTTTATCGCCGTTGACCTGATATCACTTTCAACACGATATGATCGCCAATCATGACGGCGGTGCCGACCGAACGAGTGAGCACCAACACAGCCTCCTTGCCATTAGTGGCATTCGTAAGCCCAAATTTGCAATGTTCATTTTTTTCACCTACATTGTAGGTCTTAAAAATCAACATTGAGGTCTCGATGGCTGATTCTAAACCCAAACCCGTCATGGTTAACATCGCTTGGCAAGTCGATCAAATGTTGCGCGAAATTGGACTCACTCGTGACATAGTCCGCTCTATTGCTGTAGCCGCCGCCAGCGGAAGGGCTGATGCCCTAGCGGTTGACCCAAGTGGGACGCCTGGAACGCTGTCCTACATATACGGCGTCAGGAAGACGCGATTACTTCTCATCCCGCTTGGGTGGCAAGTCTCACGGCACGGGCACATTGAATCTACTGTAAATCACAAGCTCGGCATTCAACTCTGTTTCCAAAATGTTGATCGGGCTTGCGGCGATGCCGAGCCGCAGGCGATCTCCGCGAAAGGCTCATCGGCAAGAGAACTCATTAGGTCGGGGCAGATGGACCTGTTCGACACCGGCGAGAAAAGTGCCGTACAACACGGGCATGCACCGACCGTGTGGTTGATATGCGTGAGCGCTGACAACGATTCGATACGCGCCGAGGTATCGTGCCCAAAAGTGTTTGAAGGCGATCAATTCGACGGTTTTGCCCCACGATTATTTTGTATTGACGAATCGACTGGACCGAAACCGACGCGCCGCGATGATACCGATGATGACGGGGATCTTGATCTAGATATTCCCGTTTCGAAGAAATAGCTGGGGGGACATGTTCAACGCCACTCGTTTGGCTGTCGCACGCAAGAGGCGACAGCTGACAAAGAAAGCGCTTGCCGTTAAGGCTCGCGTAGCACAGCTCACACTTACCCGGATAGAAAATGGCGATACGACTGATCCAGACAAAGAGACTGTCAATCGGTTAGCAGACGCCCTTGCCTATCCTGTTGAATTTTTCTATCTAGATGATTGCGAACCTCTGTGCACAGAATCAGTTAGTTTTCGGAGCCTGTCGTCCCTTACTGCGCGTCAGCGCGACGCAGCACTGGCTGCTGGAACAATCGCTTTTTTGCTCGACGATTGGGTGACTGAACGGTTCAACCTTCCGGCGCCAGATTTGCTTGATCTTCGGGACGAGAGTCCGCAAGCGGCAGCGACAGCGCTTCGCGACTACTGGGGAATTGGATCGAAGCCAATCCCACATATGACTAAGTTGCTGGAAGCCAAAGGCGTTCGCGTATTTTCTCTGTCAGAGAAAAATAAGAACGTTGATGCGTTTTCATGCTGGCGCGGCAAAAACCCTTACATGTTCTTGAACACTTTTAAGTCGGCTGAACGTAGCCGGTACGACGCCGCGCATGAATTGGGTCATCTGGTAATGCATATCCATGGAGCATCATCGGGGAACCGAGACGTTGAACGAGATGCAGATCAATTTGCGTCTGCGTTCCTAATTCCGCGTGGTGATTTGATTAGCCACATGCAGCGAGTATCGTCCTTGAGCCAACTCCTCTCCCAGAAACAAAGATGGGGCGTATCTGTCGCAGCACTCGCGAGGACCGCATTCGATGCTGGGCTGATGTCCGATTGGCACTATCGCGATCTGTGCAGAACCATGAGCACTTTAGGTTATCGATCGAAGGAGCCTGACCCTAAACCTCGAGAGGAATCGGTTCTTTGGAAGAAAGTCTTTGAGACTCTTTGGAGAGATCGTAAAACGAAGGAGGACGTTTCGAAGGAGCTTTGCCTGCCTCCTGACGAAATTGAGTCTTTGTTAAGTGGCCTGTACGGCGAAATCCCTGTACGGATTGGTGAACCGGTCCGTCCTTCGCTTCGTGCGGTCTGATCGAGATGATCCTTCGCCGCAGCGACTACGACTAAGCGCCCTTTACAAAACATGGAGGTTTTACGAATGGACCAAAAGTGCCCGATTTGCAACGCCGAGACTCTCACCAACCTACAACTTCGGGAAGATGCTACGTATTGCGAGTGCCCGAGGTGCACACGGTACGCATTGACTGGTACGGCTGAGGCCGTCTTGGTGAGCATTAACAATTTCAACAAAGTCGCTCGAGCGAAACTCAGCCATTCTGTCTATCGTATGGCGAGCAGTTCTCAATGGCCGAAGCTCGGCAGCGAGCTTATCCAAACCATCCTTAAAGATCCGATTGCGCTGCCGCTCCCCTCAGAGCAGCTCGACAACCTGCTCGTCTGGCTCGGTACAACGCAATCTGATCCTGGGGCCCGCGTTCAAGCGGACTCGTCAGCAATTGCTGCTATTGGGGCGCTCGATTTGAATGGCCTAGCCTACATAGCTTCGCAAGCGGTGCAGCAGGGCCTTATCGATGGCGATGTGAAGCGTCGTGTTCTCGGTTTAGGCCCAAACGCAACGGAAACCTGCGTCATTCTGCCGTTGCAGCTCACCATTCCTGGTTGGGATCGCCTTGAAGTCCTTCGACGTGGACGCGCATCGTCCCGCATAGCGTTCATGGCGATGCCCTTCGGAATCGCGGAACTCGACCAGGTCTACCGTGATCATTTCTTCAAGGCAGTGAGCGCTACCGGATTCACGCTCAAGCGCCTCGATGAGAATCAGCCTGCAGGGCTCATCGATGATCGCTTGCGCGTCGAGATCCGACAATGCCGCTTCCTCATCGCTGATCTCACGCACGGTAACGCCGGCGCGTATTGGGAAGCTGGCTACGCTGAAGGCCTCGGCAGGCCAGTAATTTATACTTGTGAGAAATCGGTATTTGACGATCGGACAAAAGGGACACACTTCGACACGAATCATCACCTCACGATTGTGTGGGAGGCAAGTTCGCTAGACGTTGCGGCGAAAAAGCTTAAGGCGACAATCCGGGCGACACTGCCTGATGAAGCGATCCTTTCGGACTGAGCGAAGTGAACCCTCTACGGCGGAGCGACTACGATCAGGCTGCACGATACTTGCAACACGCATGCGACCTCATGGATCGCCAAGCGCCCGGTAAGATGCGAGCGACCTGCGACGTATTGCGACTCGCAATCCGCAGGCTCTCGCCCGGCGATCACTTCGTGGGTGATGCCGCGGCTGAGATAACGGTGTTGCGACAGGCCGCCGATCAAATGCCCGTAGCAGATGCCAGAACCGAGATACTTAAGGCTGTCGCGGTCTTGAGGGACAGAAGCTAGGCAGCTGGTTGGACAATAATGTTAGTCAAGCCCGAATATAGTGTGAAGCGGGCCGCAGGTTGGCAGATATTGCCGATTTGAGATTGGCAATTCGGTACCAATCGATATACTAGCCGCAACACACCCGCCACGCTTAGCCTCAGACGTTATTTACGTTTGAGTGATGCGAATACTGGCGGGTTTTTATTTATGGATGAATCGTGAAGTTCGCGAAGCCTCCGCTTAGTTTTGCGGAGCAGCTAGGAAAGCTGAAAACTCGCGGCATGATAGTCGCAAACGATGATCTGGCGAGTCAGTGGCTGAAATCTGTTAGCTACTACCGCCTGAGCGCCTATTGCCTTCCGTTCAAGCAACCTGATGGCAATTACCTACCAGGTTCCGACTTTGAGTCGGTTCGAATGCTTTATGGATTTGACCGCAAACTGAGACTGTTATTGCTGGATGCAATAGAGCGAATCGAGGTTGCTCTGAGAACAGCCGTTACCTATCAGATCGCAATGAAGTACGGTCCTTTTGGATATTGCGACGCTCGAAATTTCCATAAGGATTTCAATCACGATCGCCTGATGAAGGAAATTGCAGAGAAGGAGAAAGACTCAACAGAGACCTTCGTTAAGCATTTTCGCGGAAAGTACCGTTCGGAGCCCCACTTTCCCGTCTGGATGGCTTCAGAACTGATGTCACTCGGAACTATTTCGCGAATCTATCGCGCGCTTCACCCAGATGTGCGTCGCACGATCGCGACCCAGCTCAATACGACTGACTACCACATGCGGTCTTGGGCGCATACCCTGAGCTACGTGCGCAATCTGTGCGCACATCATTGCAGGGTTTGGAATCGTCAGCTTGCGATCCGCCCAAAGCTCCCGGACCTCTCGGCTTCGTGGCCGTACAAAATCGAAGCAGAGGGGAGCATCTATTCGGTGCTAATTATCGCGCACCACATACTGCGCAAGATTGCTCCCCACGCTACTTGGACTTCCAGAGTCATGGAATTGATCAATCAGTATCCTTTAGTTCCAATCGCAAGCCTTGGGCTTCCGTCAAACTGGAAAGATACAAACCCTTGGGTTTCCGCAACGATCGCGGCGCCCAAGCCGGTAGGCGTAGTCGAATCACCAAGCGCAAGCGAGCCCGTTAGGTAGGGCTGGGCGGGGCTCTGCGGTCAAAGGCTCGTTGCCGTAACTGCCCGATAGCCTGCGGATGGCGAGTCGGCCGATGCGCGAACTGAAATACTGAAGGCAGTTGCGGTTCTGAGGGATAGGAGTGGGCTATAGCCGACCTTTGCGATAATATGCGCCCCAAATGCTGGGTCGCACCGATGTTTGACGAATTGCGCGCCGCACAGATGGCAGCCTACTTCATAGGTCAGGCTGGCGGCCAACTGTCGGTCCTGAAGCTGATGAAGCTGATGTACATCGCCGACCGCATCTCCCTCAAGAAGCATGGCCATCCGATAACATTCGATCGTATGGTCGCTATGGAGCACGGCCCCGTGCTGTCTTCGGTTTATAACCTGACGCAGGGAACGATCGAAGGCCATCCCAAAGGCTGGGAGTATTGGATCCACGAGCGCGAGGGACATGACGTTTCCGCTCGTCGTCCCGTAGACGTCGAATTTCTGGAAGATTTGAGCGACGCAGATGTCGATGTTCTAGCAGAGACATGGAGACTCGTTGGACATCTTGATAAATGGGAAATCCGGGACTGGACCCACAGGAATCTGAAGGAGTGGAAGGATCCGCAGGGCTCGTCGATGCCAATCGAATACGAGTCCGTGTTCACGGCGCTCGGCCTTAGTCGCGAGAATGCGGAGCAAATGGCGGAGCGTCTACATCAGCAATCCAGCATTCGCCGCCATCTCAGGGACCGGTAGCCGATTGCCGAGATGTTTCGACTCGTCAAGGGATCGACGCTGCTTGTTCCTTCCGGCCCGGCTCATGATCCGGATCGACTGCACTTACACGTCGTTCTGACGGATCCTCTGCAAGATGCTTCCGACGGCAAAACGAAGGTCGTTCTAGCCAGCGTTTGCAGCGTACCCACCGAGGGTCCCTACGATGCAACCTGCGTCATTAGCTCCGTCGAGCATGCCTTTCTCAATCGGAAAAGTTACATGGCCTACGCATTTGCGACCATGTATACAGTTGAGACCCTGGAGAAGCGCTGCGCGGAGGGCACTTGCATGAGACAGGACCCGGTTACCGACGATCTACTTGCGCGGATTTTGAAGGGCTCGCTTAACTCGCCACATACGAAGCAGCGAATACGGGGACTGTGCAGAACTGCGTATCAGGCCATGGATGATGATGATGAGCTTCCTTTCTGACCCCGGCTAAAATCTACACAGCGTCTACACGCGCCAAACTGCCTGTCCAGCGCCGCCCTCAAAATGTGCAAAAAGGCCTTGTTTTATTGGCGCGCCCGGACGGATTCGAACCGCCGACCACCTGGTTCGAAGCCAGGTGCTCTATCCAGCTGAGCTACGGGCGCCCGCGCGCAGTCTAACGTCGCAAGAGCAATTGGGAAACCTCGGCCTACGATTCCTGCCCACGTCCGAGGGTCACGCGACCGCGTCGCGCAGCTGCCCGTCTAGAAAAGCGCGAAGATGGGATTGCGACACTGCGCCAACCTTCTGTGCGACCACTTCTCCCTTCTTGAACAACAACAGGGTCGGAATGCTCCGAATGTTGAACTTCGCAGCCGACGCGGAGTTTTCATCGACATTCAGCTTCGCGATTCGAATCTTCCCTTCGTAGTGACCGGCCGCCTCTTCGAGAATGGGCGCGATCATTTTGCAAGGACCGCACCATTCGGCCCAGAAATCCACCAGCACGGGGGTATCTGACTTCAGCACGTCGGCCTCGAACGCTGCGTCGCTGGTGTGGGTGATTTGAGCACTGCTCATGTGGACTCTCCAGAATGTAAATCTTGCTGCTGAGTCGAAGTATGGGCAATTCGCCGGGATTCAAATTCAAAGCAGGCATGTGCATAAGCCGAATAGGCATGTAGGAATCTTAATACCGACGTGGTGCTCAATCCCTTAGCCGAACTCTTATAGCTCGGTACACTCTAAGTCAACGCTCAACTGACCCTTAGGTGGCCGGAAAATGCTTATTCGATGCCTTTTAGTACTCCTGGCCGTTTCAATTGCGCGCCAAGCGTCGGCGATACCGGCGCCGTTCGATCTCGCAGGGCCTATCTTGGAGGTCAAAGTGACTCGGGGCGGCGACACCCTGCCCGCTTCCCAGGTCCCAAATCTAGCGCCCGGCGACCGTGTGTGGATAAAGGTGGATCTGCCTGAATCGCAGTCTGTCCAATACTTAATGGTGGCGGCTTTTTTGAGCGGTTCGACTAACCCGCCGCCTGAGAAATGGTTCTTCTCTTGTAAGACATGGACAGACAAGTGCGGTAGCCAGGGGCTAAACGTGACCGTTCCGCCAGGCGCGCAGCAGGTGATCGTGTTTCTTGCGCCGCATACCGGCGGAGATCTGCGGACATTGATCGGCGCCGTGCGTGGGCGACCGGGAGCGTTCGTGCGGACCTCGCAGGACTTGAATCAAGCGGCGCTCGACCGATCGCGGCTGGAGCGCTTTCTCGCCGCCGTGCATGTCCTCAACGAGGGCGATCCTGCCAAGCTAAAAGAGGCAGCGCCGCTCTTGGCGCGCAGCCTCGCCATCAAGGTTGAAGACAAATGCTTGGACAGGCTCCCCGAGCTTCAGGCTCCCTGTCTCATGCAGGGGCAAGAATCGCTCATTTTGAATGATGGCCACAGCACTTCGATTGTCGAAGCGTTGACATCGGGACCCGGCAGCGACCTGGCAATGGAGGCCAGCTACACACCGCAGTTGAGCTATGGCTATTACAGTCCCTACATTGCCTCCGTGCTGGACGTTGCGCGGATCTTTGAATCGTTCCGGACCGCGCAGTATCAGTACATCCCCGCCCTTGCATCACAGCAAGGCGACAAACTTGCGCTGACACTGAACGCCGCGCCCTCCTTCCATTCCCCCATGTCGGTAATGGTCATTGCGCTACCGGCGGTTGAGTCGGCACAACTGCCGCCTTTGCACGCGGTCGATCCCAAGGAAATTTTCTGCGTGCGCCGCTCAACCCTCGTGCTGCCCGTCGACGGCGCGCCGCTGGCATTTTCCACCGGCTATGCACACGACCTCACACTCAACGTGACCGGCCGGGATGGCAAAACCATTGCGCTTCCGGCACAAGCTGACCCAGCCCGTGGTGGCTACGTAGTTGACACTGCCGCCTTGGGCAAGGCCGCGCTGGGCGACAGCATTCAAGCTTCACTAAAGGGATATTGGGGGTTTGAACCCTACGAGGGTCCGATTTTTCACTTGATCAACGTTCATGCGAAAAGCTGGGAGCTTGCCGCCGGCGATGAAGCCGCGCTGATCGTTGGGCGTCAGGACACGGTGCATCTTCAAGCCGACAGCGTGAGTTGTGTCGACGCCATCATGCTGAAGGATCCGGGTGGCAAGGAATTGAAGGTGGATTGGAAGACCACTCGGCCTGATGAGGTCGAGATAAAACTGCCGCTGCAAGACTCAACGCCGGGCGCCATGACCCTGCTCGTCAGGCAGTATGGCGACAACCAACCGGATCCGATCTCGATTCATACCTTCGCGGATGTCGGGCGCATGGACGGCTTCTCCATTCATGCCGGCGACATCATCGGGACACTCAAGGGTAGTCGCCTCGATGAGGTCGCGAGCCTCTCCTTCAAGAACAATGTGTTTGTACCCGGCGAACTCACCTCGAATCACGGCGTCGACGAGTTGCCCATGGTCGCTCAGGATCCGACGGCGGTAAGCGCCCTCAAGCCGGAACGCGCAGTTGCCGCGAAGGTAACCCTCAAGGACGGCCGCGTGTTTCCGTCTCTCGGCAATGTGGCATCGCCGCGCCCCGCCGTGACGCTGCTGGGAATGAACGTGCAGCCCTCCGTATCCAGCCACGACAGTAACATCCAGTTGGCGCATCCAAGCGAACTGCCGCAGGATGCCATCCTGACATTCTCGCTGCGCACGCAATCGCCGCCTGCTTTCGCGCACGATGAGAATATCGAAGTGACGACCAGCGATGAATCGTCCAGCGCCACGCTAAATTTCAACAACGGCGCGATGATGCTGGAGAATTCACAGGTCGCGGTTGCGACTCTCAATCCTGCAAAAGTGTTTGGGGGCGCAGCATTCGGGCCCCTTCAGTTTCGGGTCAATTCCAAAGGTGTCGTCGGGGACTGGCAACCTCTCGCGAATTTGGTGCGCCTGCCGACGCTCAAGGAATTGAAGTGCCCTGCCACCCCTGAGCTTGCCTGCAAGCTATCCGGTTCGAATCTCTTCTTGATTGATTCGCTGGCCGACGACGCTGCGTTCACTCATCCAGTCAAAGTGCCGGACGGTTTTTTGGGTGGTGCACTGCCCGTACCGCACCCCAAAGGCGGCTCACTGTATATAAAGCTGCGCGACAATCCTTCTGTGGTCAACGCCACCACCCTGATGGCTCAGGATATTCCGCCCTCGCCGGATGAAGCTGCTCGCACGGAGGTGCGCAGTTCCGCAGTCCCGCCGGCGAATCAACCCACGCATCAACCCGAAACGGGCGGCGCTCCGCAAATACCCTGAAGCGTCGCGATGCGCGCAGCCAGAAAGCGCCGCTCGGGTTCGAGCATCGTCGTACTCAACGCGGCTCGGTAAGCCTCTCGAGCCTCATTCACGCGTCCGAGTTTCTGCAAAAGACGCCCGCGGGCCGCGTGCAGCAGATGATATTGCGTAACCCGTCCACGCGCGGCGAGCGAGTCGATCAGGTCGAGCGCACGCGCGGGTCCATCCACCATCGAAACGGCGACCGCATGATTTAGTTCGATGACTGGCGTCGGCTGCAATCGAAGCAGCACTTCATACAGGCCGACAATCTGCGGCCAATCGGTCGTGCTGCTATCCTCTGCCCTCGCGTGCAAAGCCGATATCGCCGCTTGGACCGCGTATGAACTCACCTGCCCGCGAATCGACAGCGACCTGTCGACCAGCAACAGGCCCTCTGAAATTTCGTGGCGATCCCACTGGGATCGGTCTTGGTTTTCGAGCAACACCACATCGCCAGTGTCCGAGGTCCGCGATGCTCGCCGCGCGTCATGCAGCAGCATCAACGCAAGCAGGCCCATGACGCCCGCATGGTCCGGCAACAGCGTATCGAGCAGTCTGCCCAAACGAATGGCTTCTTCGCACACTTCGACGTCGATCAATTGCGTGCCGACAGTCGCGGCATAGCCTTCGGTGAACACGCCATATACCACGGCAAGTACTCCTTCAATGCGGTGCTCGAGCACCGCCGGCTCCGGCGTCTCATAGGGGATGGCCGCGTCGCGAATTTTTTTCTTGGCGCGCACCAACCGCTGCGCCATCGTCTCTTCGCTGGTCAGAAAGGCGCGGGCCACAGCTTGTGTGGACAGGCCACAAACCTCTCGCAGAGTGAGCGCGATCTGCGCCTCCTGGTTGAGCGCCGGATGACAACACGTGAAAATCAACCGCAGCCGATCATCGCCAAAGACCTCCTCATCGGCCGCATCAAGCGCGGCATCGACGCTGGATTCAGCGGCGCTGATCTCGCCGGATATTTTCGTCCTGAAAAGAATGTCGCGGCGTATACGGTCGATGGCCTTGTTGCGTCCCGTGCTGATCAGCCAGGCGCGTGGATTCTCGGGCTTGCCGTGCGAGGGCCATTGTTCGAGGGCCGCCGCGAACGCCTCTTGCTGCGCCTCCTCGGCCAAGTCGAAGTCGCCGAGCAGGCGGATCAGCGTCGCAAGAACACGACCCGCCTCTCGGCGAAAGACTTCCTCGATTGCTTGAGCGGCGGCGTCTTCGCTCATCGCGACAAAGCGGCGTTCAAGTCATCGGCGGCCAGACCGGGCGCACTTCAATGCTGCCGAATCGGGCGCCGGGAATGCGTGCCGCGATGGCGGTGGCCTCGTCCAGGTCCTTTGCTTCAATCAAATAGTAGCCGCCCAATTGTTCGCGGGTTTCCGCAAAGGGCCCGTCCGTGATCGTGGTCTTACCGTTGCGTATGCGCACCGTGGAGGCCGACGACACCGGTTTCAGTCGATCGCCTGCCTTGAAGTTTCCCGCCTGTACGATCGATTTGGTGAAGTCCGTGTACTCACCAACTACTTTCTTCAGCGCAGTCTCGCCGAGGCCCATGATTTCGGCTTCGTTGGCGTAAATCAGCAATAAATAGTTCATATGTGCTTTCCATCGTTAGGGCGCGATTCGCCGTACTGTAGTCGAATCGTGCTGGGCAGATTCGACATGCGAGACCCAGGATTTTCAAGAATTATCGCAATCCCCAATGGCGACCGCATCGCCGGGACCGGTAATTACTGCAATTCGAGCAGCTGTCTTTGCCCAACCTTAGGATCGGCCTGACATTACGAGGAACTATATGTCGCGCCATGACTCAAATAGATCTGCGAAATCAGAAGCTTACAGGTTCCGGTTGCCGCGCTGGCGGCCTCGCGCCCTTGGCCGTAAGATCACACTGGCTCCGTTTCCCCTCATTTGTCTCGATAACTAGAGGATTCCCGATGAAGGCTTGGATACCGCTTACGCTTGTTTTCGCATTTGGTCTGGCCGCCCACGCACAGGCGACGTGTATTTACCCACAGGCGCCCGCCCCGCCCCCCAACGGGTCAACGGCCACCCGTGATGAAATGATCGCAGCGAAACACGATTTTGACCGCTACAACGGCGAGATGAATGTTTACCTTGACTGCCTGAATCTGGAAATGGACGCCACGCCCAAGGATCTTTCGAAGATGACCCCGGACGACAAGAAAAAGGCAGAGCAGGAACAGAAGGCCCTGGTGCAGAAACACAACGCTGCCGTCGATGAACTGCAGGCAGTGGTTGGAAAATTCAACGAGCAGTTGAAAATCTTCAAAGCGAAACAAAAGTAATGACCATCGGAGCGGCGGAGCAATCCGCCGCCGATTTTGAACTATGCAGGCTAGTACGCTCATTACCCCGCGTCTGGCCGAAGAGGCCATCTACTCTCGGCTGACGTGTTTGCCCATCGAATCACTGCCATTAACGCAGTGTGTCGGGGGAACGCTGCGCGAAAATGTTTATGCGGAGCGCGATGCTCCGCCATTCGATCGTGTCTCTATGGACGGGTTGGCGGTGGATAGCGAAGCGTTGCGGCGCGGCCAGCGCCGTTTCCAGATCCAGGGAGTCCAAGGCGCCGGCGCGCCCGCGACCAAACTCAAGAGCACCGAACATGCCATTGAAGTCATGACCGGCGCGATTCTGCCAATCGGCTGCGACAACGTGGTTCCGATCGAACAGGTCGACGTAAGCGATGGACTTGCATCGCTCAACACGACCGTGGTGAATTCGCCCTACCACAATATTCATCGACGCGGCGCCGACAGCCGTCAAGGCCAACTGCTGTTGGAATCGGGCACGCTGTTGCGCGCACCGGAAATCGCTGTGGCCGCATCTGCGGGCATGGCTCGCGTACGCGTGAGCAGCCAGCCCGCCATCATGGTGGTGTCAACCGGAGATGAGCTGATCGAGCCCGGCGAGCCGATCGCAGAATTTCAAGTGCGCCGCTCCAACGCTTACGCCGTGGCCGCCACGTTCCGCAGGCGCGGCTTCAGCCGGGTGGGCAACGATCATGTGCTCGATGACGAAAGCCAGCTGCGTGAACGCCTCGCCTTGCATCTGACTACGCATGAAGTGGTGGTCTTGAGCGGCGGTGTATCCATGGGCAAGTTCGACTTGGTGCCCAAGGCGTTGATGCAATTGGGCGTGCAAGAAGTTTTTCACAATGTCGCACAGCGGCCCGGTAGACCCATGTGGTTCGGCATCGGGCCGCAAGGACAATCAGTGTTTGGCTTGCCGGGCAATCCCGTCTCAACCCTGGTGTGCTTGATCCGCTACGTCATTCCCGCGATCGCCGAAGCCATGGGCACCAAGCGCGCACCACCCGAGAGACTCGCACTGGCGAGTCCGGTGACCTTCAAGCACTCGCTCGCGTATTTCCTGCCGGTGACCATTGAGCATGATGACTGGGGTCGTTCGTGGGCGACTCCGCGTCCGCCCAACGGATCAGGCGATTTTTTGAGCCTCGCGGGCACCGACGGTTTCGTCGAACTGCCGCCCGGCCCCAACACCTATGCCAAAGGCTTCGTGGCCAACGTGTACCGTTGGTGATCCGTCGTCCATGACCAGCGCCATCCACGACATTCGCGGTGCACAGAACCCGCTCGATCGGCTGGGCCGCCCCTTGCACGACCTGCGCATTTCAGTCATGGACCGCTGCAATTTTCGTTGCCCGTACTGCATGCCCAAAGAGCAGTTCCATGAGAACTATCGATTCTTAAAGTCTCGCGAGCGCTTGTCGTTCGATGAAATCGTGCGCCTCACCAAGCTATTTGCAGGCTTGGGCGTGCGCAAGGTGCGCCTCACCGGCGGCGAACCGCTGCTGCGCGCCAACCTGGCCGATCTGGTCGGTGACTTGACCGGCATTCCGGGAATCGAGGACATTGCATTGACCACCAACGGCGTGCTGTTGGCCAATCATGCGGTCGATCTTCACGCCAATGGCTTGCGGCGCATCACGGTGAGCCTGGACACTTTGGATAAAGACATCTTTACGCGCTTAAGCGGCGGATTCGGCGCGCTCGATCAGGTGCTTGCCGGCATTGACGCCGCTATCGCCGCGGGATTGTCGCCGGTGAAAATCAACGCCGTCATCGAGCGCGGCGTAAACGACCACACTGCGCTTGATCTGGTCGAACATTTCCGCGGCACACCCGTGATCGTGCGTTTCATTGAATTCATGGACGTAGGCAATCGCAATCATTGGCGGCCCGACATGGTAGTGCCGTCCCGCGAACTGTCGGGGCGAGTCAATGAGCGCTGGCCCATGCACCCGGTCTCGCAAAATTACCGCGGCGAGGTGGCGCAGCGCTGGCGCTTCGACGACGGCGGCGGTGAAGTCGGCTTTATCTCCTCGGTGTCGCAGCCTTTTTGCGGAGCCTGCAGCCGCGCGCGGCTCTCTTCCGAGGGCAAGTTCTACACCTGTTTGTTCGCGACCCACGGAATCGATTTGCGCGGCCCCCTGCGAGATGGCGCCGACGATGCGGAACTGCAGCGGATCGTTCGAGGTGCTTGGCTCGGCCGGACCGATCGCTACAGTGAGCTTCGTGAGGAACTGCGCCGCACCGAGCCCGAGGCCAAGAAAATCGAGATGTACTACATCGGCGGCTAAATCCATGACTTTTTCACATTTGGACGCCGATCAGCGCCCCACCATGGTCGATGTCAGCGGCAAGGTTGCGACCGCGCGCAACGCCACGGCGGAGGCGCGTGTGCAGTTCCCTGCGGGCGTGGCCGCCGCGCTGCGCGACAACGGCCTGCGCTCGCCCAAGGGCCCTGTGTTCGACACTGCGATCGTCGCGGGCGTGCTCGGCGCGAAACGCACCCACGAGCTCATTCCCTTCTGCCATCCCCTGGGGCTCGAGAGCTGCCGCATCGTCATCGATTTGGAAGGCGACTCGGCTGTCATTCGCTGCACGGTCAGCGTGCATCATAAAACCGGCGTCGAAATGGAGGCGCTCACCGGTGCCAGCATCGCAGCCCTGACGGTCTACGATATGTGCAAGGCGCTGTCGCACGACATTGTCATTGGCGGCATTCGCTTGCTGGCAAAGGATGGCGGCAAGAGCACTTACGCGGTGGCACCGTGAGCGTCGGGCCGATTTATGGTCTCATTCTCGCGGGCGGCGCGAGCAAACGCATGCAGCGCGACAAGGCGGCACTCGAGTATCAAGGCAAAACGCAATTGGCGCGCGCGTTCGAGCTTGCGAGCCGGCATGTGGGTAAGGTCTTCGTGTCGCTGCGCGCCGGTCAAGCCTCCGATCCCACGCGGGCGCAGTGGCCGATGATCGTGGACTTGGGTGATGGCGAAGGCCCCATTGTCGGCATTCGTTCCGCGCTGGCGACGCACCCTGAAGTTGCATGGTTGGTGCTGGCCTGCGATCTTCCCTTTCTTTCGGATACTGCCATTGAAGAACTCCTGCGCCGGCGCGACCCAAGCGCATTGGCGACCGCCTACAAAAGCACGCATGACGGCCTGCCCGAGCCGCTTTGCGCAATCTGGGAACCCGCGGCTGCGCGGGTGCTGGCCGATTACCAGGCGGCCGGCGGCCACTGCCCGCGAAAATTTCTGATCCGACACGGCGCGCACTTGATCGATCTTCCCGATCCGCGTGCACTCGACAATGTAAATACCCCTGAGGAATATTCGCAGGCGGTTGCCGCCCTGGAAACTTTAGGTCCTATGCAAGTAAAAATTCAGTACTACGCCCTGATGCGCGAGCAAGCGGGGCGCTCCGAAGAGACGCTGGAAACCTCGGCAGCCACGCCGGCGGATCTGTATGCCGAACTTACCGAACGCTACGGCTTCACGCTTTCGCGCGAGCAGTTGAAGGTTGCGGTCAACAGCGAGTTCAGCGACTGGTCCCGCAAGCTCGCCGTCAATGACGCAGTGGTGTTCATCCCCCCGGTGGCGGGCGGCTGATGACCTTCCGCTTTACCCCAACGGCCATCGACACCGAAAGCGCGCGCCGCGAACTGCAAGATCTTGGGTCAGGCGGCTATGTCAGCTTTGAGGGCTGGGTCCGCGATCAAAACGAAGGCCAGGAGGTCACGCGACTCGAGTACGAAGCCTTTCAAGAACTGGCGGAGAAGGAAGGGGACCGCATCGTCGTGGAAGCGCTGCGGCGCTTTCCCGTCAAGCATGCCTTGTGCATCCATCGCGTCGGTTCTTTGAGCTTGGGCGACATGGCAGTGTGGGTCGGGGTGAGTTCCGCACACCGCGGTGAAGCCTTCGATGCCTGCCGATTCATCATCGATGAAGTCAAGCATCGCCTGCCGATTTGGAAAAAAGAACATTACCGCAGCGGCAATTCCGGATGGGTCAATTGCGAGCGTTGCGCGGCGGAACCACAGCATTCCCACGAACACCGCCATCGCGTCGCCTCATCTTCCAAGGAGCCTGTCTGAGCATTCAGGCAATGCAGCCCGATTATTCCCGGCAGATATTGCTCAAAGAGATCGGCGCAGAAGGCCAGGCAAAGCTTAGGGACGCCCGCGTCCTGATCGTCGGTTTGGGTGGCCTCGGCAGTCCCGTCATGCAATACCTGGCTGGCGCCGGTATAGGGTCCTTGGGTTTGATCGACGCCGACGTGCTCGATGCCAGTAATTTGCATCGCCAACCGATTTACGGGCTTGCCGATGTCGGCAAGCCGAAGGCGGACCTGGCCCGCGCCGCGATCGCCGCCATCAATCCTGCCGTGCACGTTGAGACGCATGCCGACCGGTTCAATGCGGATAACGCGCTTGAATTGATCCGCCGCCATGACATCGTCGTGGACTGCAGCGATAATTTCCGCACGAAGTATTTAATCAACGATGCCGCGGTGCTGGCGCATAAGCCCGCTGTGTTCGCCAGTGTGTATCAGTACGAGGGGCAGCTCCAGGTGTACAAACCGGAGCCGCAACATGCCTGCCTGCGCTGCCTTTGGCCGGACGCGATTGCCGACGGCGTGGTGGGTAACTGCGCGGAAGCAGGTGTATTGGGCCCCGTCCCCGGGACTTTCGGCACCCTACAGGCATTGCTTACGCTGAAAATTCTGCTGCGGATGGATGGGCAGCTCGAAGGTGAATTACTGCTCTTGGACTTCATGAATTTCTCCAGCCTGAAAATCAAGGCCTTGCGCCGTGCAGAATGCCGCGCCCCTAAGTGCGCACACATCGAGGGATTGGCGCGCGAGGACCGCGACATCGAAGTAACATCCGATTCGCTTGTTGCCGCCGCCGAACGCGGCTTCGAGATCATCGATATTCGAACCATCGAGGAGGTGGCCGCCCATCCGGCTGCCGCTCGGCATATCCCCATGCAAGAGCTCCTGGCGAATCCCGGACTGCTCGCCGCGGGCCGCCAAGCACTGCTGGTCTGCGCCACCGGCAAGCGCAGCCTCGCCGCGGCACAGGCACTGCGCAAGCAAGGCCTTGCGGTTCGGTCTCTGGCCGGCGGCCTGCAAAACCTGGGGCGCTGAAGTGCGATTCACCAGCAAGTTGCCCGAGGTCGGCACCACGATATTTACCGTAATGTCGCGGCGGGCGGCCGAGGAAAATGCCCTGAACATCGGCCAGGGATTCCCCGACTACCCCATCGATCCGCGCCTCTCCCGGTCGCTGATCGAGGTGGTTGGCGAGGGCCGCAATCAATATGCGCCGATGGAAGGCACGATGGAACTACGCGAGCAGATCGCGAAGAAGCTCGAGTTTTGCTATCAGCGCCGCTTTGATCCGCAAACCGAGATTACTGTCACCTGCGGCGGCACCGAAGCTCTCTATGACGCCATTCAATCGGTCGTGGGGCCGGGCGATGAAGCCATTATTTTCGATCCGGCCTACGATTCGTACGAGCCGGCGGTGCGTCTCGCCGGCGGACGGTGCGTGCGCATTGCGCTGGCGCCCCCGGCATTTCGCTTCGATTGGGACCAAGTCCGCCGCTTCTTGAGCGACCGCACCCGCCTCATCATCATCAACAGCCCACAAAATCCGAGCTGCACGGTGGCAACACGCGAGGACCTCGACGCCCTCGCTGCATGCATACGCGATCGGCCGATCACCGTGATTGCGGACGAGGTGTATGAGCACGTGCTGTTCGATGGGCGGCACCATCAATCCGTGTTGATGCACCCGGAACTGCGCGAGCGCAGCTACGCGGTGTTCTCTTTTGGCAAGACGCTGCACGCCACCGGCTGGAGGATCGGCTATTGCGTGGCACCGCCGGAACTCACTCGCGAGCTTCGCAAGGTGCACCAGTTCAACACCTTCAGCATTGTCTCGCCCCTGCAATACGCCATTGCCCGCTATCTTTCCGCGTACCCCGATGCGTGGCAGGGGCTCGCGGCATTTTTCGAGGCCAAGCGCGACCTACTGACAGGGCTCCTGCGCGGCTCGGGACTCGAGCCCTTGCCGGCCGCCGGCACCTATTTTCAATTGGTGGACTATGGGGCGATCAGCCAGGAAGATGACATGCAGTTCGCCGATCGGCTGATTCGTGAGGCTAAAGTCGCCATCATTCCGCTGTCGCCCTTCTACGCGCAGCCACCGCGCATGACGCTGGTGCGGCTCTGCATTGCCAAGCGCGATGAAACGCTGCGCGCCGCCGCCGAGCGGCTCTGCTCGTTTGCTAAACGGGCCTCGGCACTGTGAGCATTCGTAAGCCGGAAAAACACGTGCCGTCGAACAACCGCCGGTAGAGGCGGCATGTGATTTTGATCGGCCCGAGTTCCCGTTAGGGAGGGCCGGAAGAATCTAGGCACTGTTGCCTTCATGCCTAGATTCTTCCGGCCCTCCCTAACGAGCGCTCAAGAACCGATCAAAATCACTGACCCGAGGTATCAGCGGCGCCCGAAGGTCGCGAAGCGCCGCGCCATGGAGGGCAGGCTCTGGCGCTGACGAATGCGAGCCAAGTCCATCAGCATGCGTCCCGCCCAGCGATAAACGTTATTTTCCTTGACAGTTCGACGCATCAAGCTCATGCGATTGCGCCGCTCGTCGCGGCCCATGTGCATGGCGACCTCCATGGCGTTCGCGGTTTCGGTGACATCGAATGGATTGATCAGCACGGCTTCGGCCAGCTCGCGTGACGCGCCGGCAAAAGTGCTGAGTATCAGCACGCCGTCCTCATCGTCGCGCGCCGCCACGAACTCCTTGGCCACCAGGTTCATGCCGTCATGCAGACTGTTGACCAGGCAGAAGTCCGCGGCGCGATACAGCTCGAAAACGCGCAACGGCGGCTGCTGCTCGTCGATGAGCACGATGGGGCGCCAGTCGCCCTGCGCGAATTTCGAATTGATGCGCTCGACCTCTTCGTAGGTATGCTGCTGCAGCGCCTGGTAGGCAGGTAGCTGGCCGCGGGATGGCGCCGCGATCTGCAGAAGACTGATTCGGCCGCGGTGCCGGGGGTCGTTCTCCAGCAGGGTCTCCAGCGCATGAAAGCGCTCGATGATGCCCTTGGTGAAATCCCAACGCTCCACCCCTAAGCCTATGACCACTTCGGGCGCAATCTGATAGCGCTCGCGCACCGCCGCTCGGCAGGCTGCGATGTCCGGCAGTTGCGCCAGCCAGCGCGGCGGCCACTCGATGGAGATCGGATACGACGCAACTCTGCAGACGCGTCCCCTGAGCGTCACCGTCATGTGCTCGCGGTCGATTTGGCACTCGAGAAAACGGTCCACGGTGTCGAGAAAATTCTGGCAGTGATAGCGCGTGTGAAATCCCAAAATGTCCGCCGACAACATATGCGTCAACACTTCGCGCTTCCAGGGACACACACCGAAAGTCTCGGCATTGGGCCAGGGGATATGCCAGAACAATGCGATCGTCGCGCCAGGAATTTTTTTCCGAATCAGCAGCGGCAGCAATGCAAAATGAAAATCCTGGATGAGAATGACCGGGGCCGCGGTGTTCGATTCGGTGGCGACGACCTCGGCGAACTTGGCATTGACCTCCTCGTAGGCGCGCCAGTCGCTGGCGCGAAATGCCGGCCGGACATAGGCCAAATGGCATAGCGGCCACAATCCTTCATTGGAGAAGCCGTAGTAGTACCCCTGCTCTTGTTCGTCAGTCAGCCAGACGCGGCGCAGCGTATAGCTCGGATCGTCGGGCGGCACGCGAATCTGATCGTTTCGATCCACGGTGGCCCGATCCGCACTACCCGCGCCGTGGGCCACCCAGACGCCGGAGCAGGCCCGCATGATGGGCTCGAGCGCCGTGACCATGCCGCTCGCCGGAACCTGCCACACCGGTTGATGACTGGCGTCGAAGCTGTGAATGTAGGGTTCTCTGTTCGAGACGATGAGCACTTCGGCGGAGTTTAATTGTCCGCGCACCACCTGCTGCAGCGCCTGCGGCGTCCAGTTTTCTCGGTAGTCGATCTCCAGCCGTTGCTGCTCCTCGGCCTCCGCAAGTACTTGGCGCACCTGCGACAAAATCGGCAGCGAATAGCGCGGCGACTGCGCATTGTCCAAAAATCGTTTGCCCCGGATATCGCCCAACAATACCTGCACCCAGCGCCGCAATTGCAGCCACGCCACCAGCACGATCAGCAGTGCGAGCAACAGTATCGAAATACCCACGAACGCCAACACGAAATCCCGCGCCGTCCGCTGGCGGCGATCGACAAAGCTCAAATCGTGCAGCATGAGCACGCGGAAGGGTTTCGGTTCCGCCCCGTCGAAGTCGAATCGCGATATCTGCACCGACCCGGAGGGCAGTTGCCTGATCTGCGAGCGCGCGGGACTTACATTGCCATCGGCTTCGCACGAAACGGCCGCCGGGGTGCGCTCGGACTTGAAAATGGTCGCACCGTTGGGCCGGCACACCAAGATCGCAAGCAGGCGCTCGTCCGCGGCGATCTTGGCGAGATAGACGCGCAGCCGTGCTTCGCTGCCGTTTTCCACCAGCTCCGTGATCGGCTCTTCCACTGAATGCATGACCAATTGCGCCCGTAATTCAACGTCGGATCGAAACCACTCGGCCAGCAGCCGTTGAATATAGGGCAAACCAAAATAGGCCACGACGCATGACGCAAGTGCGACCGGCAGTACGAATCGCAGCATGATCGAGCGAAACATCTCATCTCCGAAAATTCAATAACTAAGCTCGCAGCCTCGACACAAAATACCGAACTTTGACCGCGCAGTGTTGGCTTTTATCAATGGATTTCGTGTAAAACTTACATACCAAATATATGCCCGCGAAGCATTGGCAGCGGCGATCGCGTAAACTATCTTTTTGCCCATGAAACAATCACCGCCGCCGCCCGTACTCGACTGGTGTTTGTTTCTCGATGTTGACGGAACATTGGTCGAACTCACCGACACGCCCTCGCAAACGAAGGCTGACCCGGAAATAATTTTATTGCTGCGCGAAGTCGCAGAGCGCTTGGGCGGCGCCCTCGCTCTGGTGAGCGGACGAAGAATAGGCACTCTCGATGAACTGTTTGCGCCCTTGAAGTTGCCGGCGGCTGGACTGCATGGCGTGGAGCGGCGCAAGGCCGACGGCAGCATACAGGGCGCCAGCTTCGTCGATTCGCAGCTCGACCCCGCGCGCGCAGCCATCAAGACTTTGGTGGACTCGCATCCCGGCACGCTGTTCGAAGACAAGGATCGCACGATTGCCGTGCACTTCCGCATGGCGCCGCAATCTGAGCAGATCGTGCGCAAGTCGATCATCGATATCGCAAAACCGCTGGGCACCAATTATCACATCCAGGACGGTAAGATGATGTTCGAAATCAAGCCGCGGGGATTTAGCAAGGCGACCGCGATCCAGGCCTTCATGAAGGAATCGCCCTTCAGCGGCCGCCGGCCGGTGTTCGTCGGCGATGATCTCACCGACCAGGACGGATTCGCCATGGTGGGAGCCCTTGGCGGCATCTCTGTCGGCGTGGGCGATCGCGTGCAGGGCCAATTTTACCTGCCCGACGTGGCCGCGGTTAGAATGTGGCTGCGGCAAATCGCCGCTTTGCACGACTCGCACCGCGCATGAGCAAACTTATTCTCGTCAGACATGGCGAGAGCTCGGGAAATCGAGACCGCATATATGCGATTTCGCCGCACGATCTGCCGCTGACCGAACTGGGATATCGACAGGCGCAACAGGCCGCGAAGCGCATCGCAGAACTGTTTCATCCCGAGCTCGTGGTGACGAGTGCCTATAAGCGTGCGAGCGAGACTGCGCGCATCATTGCCGGCGCATTGGCACTACCGCTGGAGTTCGAGCCCAATCTTCATGAACGCGAGTTCGGCGCTCATCGCGGGCTTGCCTACGACTCATTCTTGACGGAGCCCGACTATGATCCGCTGCGTCCCTGGGCGTGGAGACCCCAAGGCGGCGAGAGCTACGAAGATGTTCAAGCGCGCGTCGCGCCCATTTTGGATCGGCTCGCCGCCGCGCATCCAACCAAGGACGTCGTCGTCGTGAGCCACGGTGGCGTGATGGCGTGTCTCTGGGCGTATGTCGCGGGCAGTTGGCAGGATGCGCACGTTCCGCCCAATTGCGGCATTGTGCTGATCGAGCACACCGCCCGGGGCTACTCGCCGCCGCGCGTGATCGACGAGGCCCCAAGCGCTGCGCATGCCGGCGGTTAGCGCAACCGGACGCTGGAGCTATCCCGCTGCTTGCTCTTCTGGCGAGCTTTCATCTGCGTCGTTGAGCCATCGATTCAAGATTTTCTGCAGCTGCTCCTTATCGATGGGTTTGGATAAGTAGTCATCCATGCCCGCCGCCCGGCACTCATTGTCGGCGCCCTTCATCGCATGTGCGGTGAGCGCGATAATGGGAACGTGCCGGCCATCCCCTTCTTGTTCGCGGATTTTTCGGGTCGTTTCGTACCCGTCCAGGATCGGCATCTGGCAATCCATGAGAATCGCGTGGTACCGGCCGCTCTGCCAAGCTTCGAATGTGGCCTGCCCGTCGGCCGCGACGTCAACTCGATAACCCAATTTCTCGAGTATGCGGCACGCGACTTTCTGATTTACGACGTTATCCTCTGCCAACAAAATATGGTGCACCTCGCGATGGCGTTGTGAACGCAATGCGTGGCGCGTCACGATCGGCTGAGTCGCCATGCGCCAGCCTTCCGCTTGCATGCCCAGCACCATCATGAGGCAATCGGTTAGGTCGCGATGCGTCACCGGCTTCAACAGGTACGCGGCGAAACCCAGTTCCGAAAACATCCGCCCATCGCCGCGCTGACCCGAGGAAGTCAGCAGGATCAGGCGTGCGCCGCGCAGCGCCGGCTCCGCCAAGATCGTCTTGCCCAACGTGGCGCCGTCGCAGCCGGGCATCTGATGATCGAGCAGCGCGACCTCGAATGGCCGGCCCGCCGAAGCGGCGATGCGCATCAAGCTCAACGCTTCATCGGCCGAACTCGCGCAAACCGCTTCCATTCCGCACAGCGAGAGCTGGCCCATCAACACCTTGCGATTTGTCATGTTGTCATCGACGATCACGATGCGCTGGCCGCGAAGCTCAGTCGGCGGTGCAGGCCGCGCCTTGGCGGAACCCTGCGCGACACCCAAACGCGCAGTGAACCAGAATGTCGAGCCCACGCCCTCCTCGCTCGAAACACCGACTTCGCCGCTCATCAGCTCCACCAAACGCCTGACGATGGACAGCCCGAGACCCGTACCGCCGAACCGCCGGGTGGTTGAGGAATCCACTTGCGTGAATGCCGTGAACAGAGCGTCGACGCGGCTCGCCGGAATCCCCATGCCGGTATCTCGAATTTCGCAGCGGATCAGGGTACCCCGATCGTCTTTTTGCACGACCTTGCACTCGATCGATACTTCGCCTTGCTGCGTAAATTTGACGGCGTTGCCTCCGAGGTTCAGCAGGACCTGGCGCAGCCGGCCCGCATCGCCACGAACCACATCAGGAAGACCGGGATCGATCAAGGCAATTACCTCGAGGCCCTTGGCGTGGGCCTGAATCGCCAGCAAGCGAGCGACGTCTTCCACCGTGTCGCGCATATCCATGTCGAGGACTTCAAGGTCCAGTTTGCCGGCTTCGACCTTGGAGAAGTCCAGAATGTCGTTGATTACCGTGAGCAACGCCGCGGAGCTGTCGCGCACTGTTTCCGCGTAGTCGAGCTGCATGGGATTGAGCTCCGTTTCGAGCAGCAGCTCTATCATGCCGATGACGCCGTTCATGGGCGTGCGAATTTCATGGCTCATATTGGCCAAGAACTGGCTCTTGGCTTTGTTTGCCGCGGCGGCGGTTTCCGTGGCCTCGAGCAGTGCCAGGGCATATTTCTGCCGCTGCGTGATGTCGCGCTGCGAGCCGGATACCGTCGAGGGAACGCCGGCTGCATTGCGCTCCAGTGCGCCGCGCACGCGATACCAGCGCGCTTCGCCGGTGCGGGTCTTGGCGCGTACTTCCACATCCACCAGGACGCCGTCTCGAATGGTGCGCTCGATCGCTTCACGCAGGCGCACGCCGTCCTCGTCATGCAGAATATCGAAGAATTTTTGCCGCGTGCCGAGGAATTCCTGGTGCTCGTAGCCGAACATTTCCGCGAAATGTTCCGAAACCCACATCTTGCGGCTCGCGACATCGAGTTCCCACAGACCGTCGTTGGCGCCGCGCGTCGCGCGCTTCAGCCGGGCATCGGCGGCACGCAATTCTTCTTCGGCAGCACCGCGGCCGAACCTCGCACGCAGGACCAGGCCCGCAAGTACAGCACCCCCTGCGACAGCCAACAAGTAAGACAACAACTCCCGCATTCTTAGGTCCTGAAGAGCACCGAACACCCTTTTTGAGGGGTTACCCTGAATGCATTGCACCAGCGCCAATCCATGAAATCTGTGCGGTGCCCGACACTTTTACATAAGCGGGGGTTAGCGCCCCTCAAATTCACGATGCCGGCGTACCTAATCCCGAATCTGGCCAGCGCCACGCACCAGGTATTTGTAGCTGGTCAACTGCTCGATCCCGACCGGGCCGCGTGCATGAAACTTGTCCGTGCTGATGCCGATCTCGGCGCCCATGCCGAACTCGGCGCCGTCCGCAAATTGCGTCGACGCGTTGTGCAACACGATGGCACTGTCGACTTGGGCTAAAAATTGCTCGGCAGCGGCTGCATCCTCGGTGACGATGCAGTCGGTGTGTTGCGAGCCGTACTGAGTGATGTGAGCGATGGCTGCATCCAGGGTGTCGACCACACGCACGGCAATGATGGCATCGAGGTATTCCTTGTACCAATCCTGCTCATCGGCAGGCTTGACCCGGGCATCGACACGGGCGCTCATCTCATCGCCGCGCACCTCGCAGCCGGCCGCGAGCAGCGACTGCACCAGCGGCGCGAGATGTGTCGAGGCGCAGGCCCGATCGATGAGCAGCGTCTCCGCCGAGCCGCAAACACCGGTGCGGCGCATTTTCGCGTTCAGCACGATGCGTCTCGACATCGCAAGATCCGCGCCGCGATGGACGAACACGTGGCAGACGCCTTCGAGATGCCCGATCACCGGCACTCGCGCTTCCTTCTGCACGCGCGAAATCAAACTTTTCCCGCCGCGCGGCACGAGAACATCGATGCTGTCGGCCATGTCGGTGAGCATATGGCCCACGGCGGCGCGATCCGTGGTGGGCACCAACTGAATGCCCGCCAGTGGCAGCCCCGCCGCAACGAGCCCTTCCTGCAGACAGCGGTGGATGGCGGCGCTCGACCTCAGGCTTTCGGAACCGCCGCGCAGAATCACCGCATTGCCGGACTTCAGGCACAACGCGCCGGCATCAGAGGTGACATTGGGCCGGCTCTCATAAATGATGCCGATCACGCCGAGAGGCACGCTGACTCTCTGTATCTGCATGCCATTCGGTCGCGACCACTCGGCGAGGCACACGCCGATGGGATCGCGCGCGGCCGCGATCTCTGCAAGGCCGCGCGCCATGGCCTCAACGCGCAAATCGTCGAGGCGAAGCCGATCGAGCAGTGCCGCTGATAGTCCCGCCCCCGATTCGCGGATATCCGCCTCATTTGCGGTAAGAATGTCGGCGCGGGAGTCGAGCAGTGCCGATGCCGCGGCGAGCAACGCACGATTCTTTTGTTCGCTCGAAGCAAACGCCAGTTGCTTGGCTGCAAGCTTTGCCGCCCTACCGAGGCCCTGCATCAAATCGGCGATGCTATTCACGGGTTTCAATGCTATTCACGGGTTTCAATGCTATTAACGGGTTTCGATGCGGTTCACAGAATTCTGAGCAGCACCAGATCGTCACGATGCACGATTTCATCACGACCGCGAAATCCCAGCACCTTCTCGATATCGGCGGACTTGCGGCCGATGATGCGCGCCGCGTCCACGTCCGAATAGGCGCAGATGCCTCTGCCGATCTCGGTGCCATCCGGGCCGACGATGCTGACGGTATCGCCGCGGTCGAATCGCCCGAGCGCGCGGGTGACGCCGGCGGGTAGGAGACTCTTGCCGCCCATCAAGGCACGAACCGCGCCATCGTCGATGGCGATGGCACCCGCGGGCTTCAATGTGCTCGCGATCCATTGCTTGCGGGTGGCAACCGGCGTCGAGGTGGGCACAAACCACGTGCAGCGAGTCCCCTCCTCGATACGCCGCAGGGGATGCTCCGCGGATCCCAAGGAAATACATAAATGACATCCGGCGCCCACGGCAATCTTTGCCGCGGCAATCTTGGTGTGCATGCCGCCTGAACCCATGTCGCTGGTCGTGCCGCCGGCCATTGCCTCGATGGCGGGCGTGATTTCCAGTACTCGCGCAATGAAATGGGCATCCGGGTCCTCTTTCGGGTCGGCGGTGTACAGCCCGTCGATATCCGATAGCAAGACCAGGCAATCCGCGCCGATCATTTGCGCCACTCGGGCCGCCAGTCGGTCGTTATCGCCATAACGGATTTCCGCCGTTGCCACGGTATCGTTCTCGTTGATGACCGGGACGGCACCCAAGCCCAGCAGGGTATTGAGTGTCCCGCGGGCGTTCAGGTAGCGTCGCCGCTGCTCAGTATCGCCCAGCGTCAAGAGGATTTGCGCCACCGCGATTTCATGCACATCCAGCAGCTCTTTATAAGCGTGCGCGAGCCGAATCTGTCCTACAGCCGCCGCGGCCTGACTTTCTTCCAGTTTCAGCTTTCCCGGACCCAAATTTAGGTGCCGCCTCCCGAGAGCAATTGCCCCGGAGGAGACCAAGATGATGTCCTGGCCTCGCTTGCGAAAGACCGCCACATCAGCCGCGAGGCTCTCGAGCCAGGCGCGATTCAGCCGGCCTTTGTCGCCATCCACCAACAGTGCTGACCCGACTTTGACGACGACGCGCCGCGCATCGGTCAATCGACGAGCGGCAACTTTACGGTCTTCGACGGTCATAAGATCATGATATTGCCATTTACTTAGCTGAGCGGCCTCACCTAATATTCGTAGCTCGAAAATTGAGCCAGTCTTCAAATAAGGATGAACCGTGGGTAGAGAGTACGAACCGACAGTCGGGCAGTGGTATGACGACTTGGAAAACGATGAAACCTTTCAAGTTCTCAAAGTGGACGAGGACCAGGAAACCATTCACATCCAACACCTCGATGGCGATACCGAAGATCTCGATGTCGATGACTGGGCGGAGCTGGATCTTGAATTGACCGAGGAGCCGGAGGGTTGGTCAGGCTCCAAGGCCGAGAAGGACGACGAAGACGAAGAAGATGACGACGACTGGGACGAAGATGACGACGACGAGGACGACGACGATTTAGATGATGAGGACGAAGAAGATCGCGAAGAGTACTAGAGGCGATCCAGCAGCGTACACGCGCGCCAGCCAGGCGCGCTCCAGCAGGCTAGAAGACGCGCTTCAGCAGGCTAGAAGACGCGCTTCAGCCGGCTTCGACGCGCATCAGGCGGCCTCGACGCGCTCCAGCCAACCGTGCGCGTCCGGCGCCTCACCCCGTTGCAGAGCGACCAGCTTGGCGCGCAGCGCCTTGGTGATGTTGCCGACATGCCCGGTGCCCACTCGGTGCTCGTTTTCTCCGTAAATCAGGGTCCCCACGCCTGCAAGCACGGCGGCGGTGCCTGAGAGCGCCGCTTCGCCGGTGCGCGCCCAATCGAGCATTTCCAGGACGTCGAATTTTTTCTCGGTGACGGTGTAGCCCATGTCGCGGCCCATCGTCAGCAAGGAATCTCGCGTCACGCCGTGCAGGAAAGTGGAATCCAAGCTGCGGGTCATCAGTTCCCCATCGCGAATCAACATGAAGTTGGCGGCGCCGGTCTCCTGGACTTGGCCTTCGGGGCAAAACAACACCTGATCAGCCTGATATTTCTCACGCGCATGCATGATGGGAGCCAATGCAGCGGCGTAGTTGCCGCCGGTTTTGACCATGCCCATGTGTTGCGCGGAACGCGTGTTCTGATCGTCGACCAGAATGCGTAGCGGCTTCTCGCCGCCCGCAAAGTAATCCCATACAGGGCTGGCGAGCACCACCAGCATCGCCTCGGTGGTCGGTGTCGTGGCCGCGCCGATGTTCGCCGTCGTGCCAAAAATAATGGGACGCAGGTAGAGCGCGCCCGGCGCTTCCGGCACGGCATCGCGGCAGCGATTGATCAGCGTGCGCACCATGTCGGCCACTTGCTCCACATCAGGCTCCGGCAGCACCAGCAGTCGCGTGCTCTGCAGCAGGCGCTGCATGTGCCGATCCATGCGAAACACATGCACGGAACCATCAGCGTGGCGGAATGCCTTGAATCCTTCGAAGCATGTGCTGGCATAGTGCAGCATATGCGCCGCGGGGCTGATTTCGATCGAGCCGACGGGCTTGATCTCGCTCTGGCTCCATTTGCCGTCGCGATAGTGAGTCACCACCATGTGCGAGGTGAGCAGGGTGCCGAATGCAGGACGCTTGGGTTGGGGAGTCATGAGGCTTTCACCGTGGGAATGAATATGGTCGCAGGATGTTCGAGGCGTTCTTTCAATGCTTGGATCATCGCCGCGGCATCATAGCCGTCCACAAAGCGGTGATCGAACGAGGATGACAAATTCATGATTCGACGCACGACTACCGCACCCTGATGGACGACAGGCCGTTCAACGGCTTTGTTGAGTCCGATGATGGCCACTTCCGGCGCATTGATAATGGGCGTGGAGGCGATGCCGCCGAGCTTGCCCAAACTTGTGACCGTGATGGTGGATCCGACCAGCTCCTCGCGCGTCGCCTTGTTGGACCGGGCGCGCTCAGCAAGCCGGCGAATTTCCGCCGCAACTTCCCACAGCCCCAGCGCCTGCGCATTGTGCACCACCGGAACTTTCAATCCATCGGGGGTCTGCGTCGCAATGCCGACATGCACGGCACGATGCCGGATCAATACGCCACGCGCCGCGTCGTACAGCACATTGCATTGCGGAAAGGATTCGATCACACGTGTGAGTGCCATCACGACGAGCGGCAAATAGCTGAGCGACCCGGCGTCTTTAGGGCGCGAATGATTCAAATGCATGCGCAAAGATTCGAGCTCGGTGACATCGACTTCTTCGACATAGGCAAAGTGCGGAATGTTGCGCTTGGCCTCGCTCATCCGCTCGGCAATCAAACGGCGCAGCCCGATGACTTTGATTTCCGTCGTGTCCGCGGCATCCGACTTCGCCGGGCGCGGCGCGGTCGTCTGCAGGTCCGCTCGCAGAATTCGCCCGCCGGGACCCGAGCCCGCCACGGTTTTCAGGTCGATGCCCGCCTCGCTCGCCCGCCGCCGATTGGCCGGCGAGGTCATCACGCGGCCCTGGCGCGCACCTTGCGGGGGTGCCTCCGCTGGTGATGCCGGTGGTGGCGCCGCCGCTTTGACGGCCGGCGTGAGCACGGGTGCCGCCGGTTTGACGGCTGGGGCGGTTGTCACAGCGGCGGTGACAGCTGGCGTGGTCGGCGCTGCCGATGCGGCAACCGTTGCGGCCGGATTCGCGCCCTCGCTCAATTCGAATACGATCAGCGGCGAGCCGACGGCCACTTTGTCGCCGGGCGCGCCCGTGACGGACAGGACGCGGCCGCTCACCGGCGCCGGCACTTCAACGGCTGCCTTGTCGGTCATCACCTCGACGATGAGCTGATCTTCGCTCACCGTATCGCCGGGCTTGGTGTGCCAGGCGACAATTTCCGCATCGACCGTGCCTTCTCCCAAGTCCGGCATCTTGAATATGAATTGACTCATGCAGGTTCCATGACAGCTTTGAGCGCCGCTTTAACCCGCGCTTGGCCGGGAAAGTACTCCCACTCGAACGCGTGCGGGTACGGAGTGTCCCAGCCCGCCACCCGTTGAATCGGCGCTTCCAGCGACCAGAAGCACTCCTCTTGAACGATCGACAGCAATTCTGCTCCGAATCCGGAGAATCGGGTGGCCTCATGGGCCACGATGCAGCGGCCGGTTTTTTTCACGGAAGCCACGATCGTCTCAACGTCCAGCGGGACCAGCGACCGCAGATCGATGATTTCGGCATCGACGTTCATCGCCGCGGCGGCGGCAACCGCAACGTGCACCATGGTGCCGTAGGTGATGATGCTGACGTCCGCGCCGGCACGCACGATGTCGGCCTTGCCCAGTGGAACCTTATAATAACCCTCGTCCACCTGGCCCTTCGGGTGGGTACTCCAGGGAACGGCGGGCTTGTTCGGATCGCCGTCGAACGGGCCGTTGTACAGACGCTTCGGCTCGAAGAACACCACCGGGTCATCATCCTCGATGCTGGTGATCAGCAGGCCTTTGGCATCGTACGGATTGGAGGGCATCACAACCTTGATGCCGCTGATGTGCGTAAAGAGGGCTTCGGGACTCTGCGAATGGGTCTGGCCGCCGCGAATTCCACCGCCGCAGGGCGTTCGAATGGTGACGGGCGCGAAGAAATCGCCGGCGCTGCGATAGCGGATGCGCGCCAGCTCGCTGACGATTTGATCGAAGCCCGGATAAATGTAGTCCGCGAATTGAATTTCGGCGACGGGCCGCAAGCCATTTACGCTCATGCCGATCGCGGTGGCCACGATGCCGCCCTCGGCAATCGGCGAATCGATGACGCGATGCTCGCCGTACTTGCGCTGCAAGCCCTCGGTCGCGCGAAACACACCGCCGAAATAACCGATGTCCTCGCCCATTAGGACCACTGCGGGATTCTTGCCCAGCATGATGTCCATGGCAGAATTCAGGGCCTGGATCATGTTCATGGTGGCCATGTGCTTAGCCCAGTTCCTTGCGCAGCAAGGCTTGCTGGCGCTGAAGGTTCTGCGGCATGTCCTTGAACACGTCCTCGAACATCGTGTCCGGATTCAGTCGCGGGCCTTCGGTCATGGTTCCGAACTTGATCGCTTCCTTCCAGCTCGATGCCACCAGGGCCTCGAGCTCGGCGCTCATGGCTTGGTGCCGCTCTTCCGACCATTCGCCGATTTTGATCAAATGCTGCTTCAGGCGCTGGATGGGATCGCCCAGCGGCCAATGCTCGGCGTCGTCCTTCGCGCGGTAGCGCGCAGGATCGTCGCTGGTTGAGTGCGCGGCGCCGCGGTAGGTCACCAGTTCTATCAACGTCGGGCCGGCGCCGGTGCGCGCGCGCTCCGCCGCCCATTGAGTCACTGCGAAGACGGCGAGGAAGTCATTGCCGTCCACTCGAATTCCCGGCATGCCGTATCCCGGGCCGCGCGCTGCAAAGGATCGCTGTTCGCCGCCGGCATAGCCCTGAAAGGTCGAGATGGCCCACTGATTGTTGACGACGTTGAGAATGACTGGAGCCTGATATACGGAAGCAAACAACAGAGCGTAATGAAAATCCGCCTCGGCGCTGCTGCCCTCGCCGATCCACGTAGCGGCCAAGTTATCTTCACCCTTGATGGCCGCGGCCATGGCCCAGCCCACTGCTTGTGGAAACTGCGTCGCCAGATTGCCGGAAATCGAGAAAATGTTGTTCGCGCGCGAGTGATACATGACCGGCAACTGTCGGCCCTTGCACATATCCTTGGTATTGGACAAGAGCTGCGACATGAGGTCGACCAGCGAAATGCCACGCACGATTTGCGCACCCTGCTGGCGATACGCCGGAAACAGCATGTCGGAAGGACGCAGCGCCATGGCCTGCGCGACCCCGACTGCCTCCTCACCGAGGGAGCGTATATAGAATGAAATCTTGCCGGCGCGCTGCATGCGCTGCATACGATCGTCATACAAGCGTGTGAGCAACATGTACCGCAAGCCGACCTGCAAGTCACTCGCCTCGAGATGCGGATTCCAGGGACCGACCGCATCGCCCTTGTCATCGAGCACACGCACCAGCTCGACGCTCAAGGAACCCATGTCGCGGGCGCGGGCATTGACTTCGGGCCGGGGAACCGCGCCGGCGGGTGAGAGTTGAACGTAGTTGAAGTCGGGAGTTTCGCCGGGACGCGCAGGAACGCGGGGCAAATGCAGGCGAGATTTTTTGCTCATCCGCCTAATTTACGTCTCCGCACCCCCGAATGTTGCATTCATTAGGTAGCAGGCTGATAATTCGGTATATTTATTCCTATATTAGGTGTTTTGTGGAACAAAACGACCGTCATACCATCGACCGATTGGATTTACGTCTGCTCGACATTTTACAGAGGCACGGCGCGCTCTCGGTTGCTGAGGTGGCCGCGCAGACCAAATTATCGACGACCACATGCTGGCGGCGCATTCAACAACTCGAGCAAAACGGCGTGATCAAGGCACGCGTCGCGCTGCTCGATCGCAACGCGCTCGGCCTCGATGTGACCATCTTTGCGCACATCAAGCTGGCCACCACCGGCCGCGATGCGCTCGCCGAATTCGAAGCGGCGATTCGTGATCGCGCGGAGGTGCTCGAGTGCTACACGCTCACCGGCGAGTGGGACTTCCTCCTCAAGATCGTCACGAAAAACATCAAGGCTTTCGAGGCGTTCTATCTCGATTATTTATCGCGCATTCCATGCGTGCGCTCGGTCAATTCATCGGTTGCGGTAACGGTGATCAAGGAATCCACCGCGCTGCCTCTGGGAATTTGACTGCACATCCCCGGGGTAGCGCGATCAAGGCAGAAGTATCGTGGACCCAATAGTCTTGCGCCCTTCGAGATCACGGTGCGCCTGTGCGGCATCGCGCAGCGGCAGCCGCCCGCCGATGTGCGGCTGCACCGCGCCCGATGCAACTTTTGCGAATAGATCGGCCGCACGCAGGGTGAGATCCGCACGCGTTTTGATGTAGTCGAACAGCGTGGGCCGCGTCGCGTAGAGCGAGCCGCCGGCGGCGAGATCGGAAAACTTGAAGTCGGTGATCGCACCCGATGACTGTCCGAAACAGACGAACAGTCCCCTTGTGTGCAGACACTTCAGGGACCCGCGCCAGGTGTCGTTGCCCACGGAATCGTAAACCACATCGCAGCCTTTGCCGCCGGTGATCTCCTTGACGCGTGCAGCGAAATCCTCCGCCCGATAGTCGATGACGTGGGTGTAACCGGCCGCTTTGGCGATGGCAGCCTTCTCCGCGAACCCCGCCGTACCGATGGAAGTCGCGCCGATGGTTTTCAGCCACTGACCCATCAACAAGCCCACGCCGCCCGCAGCCGCATGCACCAGCACTGTGTCGCCCGCTCTCACTGCATAGCTGGAATTCAATAGATATTGCGTCGTCAAGCCCTTCAGCATGATTGAAGCCGCAACGTCGAAGCCTATGCCTTCAGGCAATTTCACCAGCCGCTCCGCCGGCACCACGCGCCGCGTTCGGTACGCGCCGATCGGCAACGTATACGCCACGCGATCGCCGGCCTTGAAATCGGTCACGCCCTCGCCGACCTCCTCGACAATTCCCGCCGCTTCGCCGCCCGGAATCAACGGCGACATCGGCCAGGAATAGTGACCCTGGCGATAGTATGTGTCGATAAAATTGACGCCCACGGCGCGCTGCGCAATGAGCACCTCGCCGCGCGCCGGCGCAGCGGTTTCTACCTCCGCCCATTCGAGCGCCTCCGGGCCGCCCGGTGTACGCACCACGATTGCAAAGTCTGCTGATTTCGTCACGGCCACCTCGTCACAACCACCTCGCCACGATTATCGCGCCAAGATTACTTCGCCAATGTTGCCGTATAGCGGCCGATACGCACGATCGCCTCGCGCAGCGTCGCCTCGTCCGTGGCGAAGCACAGCCGCACGAAGCCGCGAGTCGCCTCACCGAATGCACCGCCGTCGAGCACGGATACCCGCTCGGACCTGAACAATCCGCGCATGAAATCGTAGCCCGAAAGGCCGGTACCCTGCACATCGATCAGCGTGAACATGCCGGCGTCCGGAACCGCGCAGCGAATTCCTTTTACGCCCGCAAGGCCCTTGATCAGCATATCGCGCCTCGACGTACAAAGTTCGCGAACCCGCTGCTCGGGCGCATTCGATCCCAAGAGTGCTGTGAGCGTGGCCTCCTGAATGAATCCCGGCAGGCCGAAGAGCATGCACATGGAGAGAGATTCCACATGCTTCGCAAGATCCTCAGGTCCCACCAGCCAGCCGGCCCGCAATCCCGGCATCGAATGCGACTTCGACAAACTGCTGATGGTCACCACTTGCTCCGGCAGACGCGTCGCGAGATTGGGGACGCGGCCCCCAGGCGCAAGTCCCGCATAGACTTCGTCCGCCACGATCCATAAGGAATGCCGGCTCGCGAGGTCGCCGATGACCTGCAAATCCTCCTCGCCCAAGATCACGCCGCTCGGATTGTTGGGCGTCGCGAAAAATAATGCGCGGGTTCGCGGCGTGATAGCCGCGGCGAGGGCGCCCAAATCGGGGCGAAATCCACCGGAAGCCGGTGCCGGCACGCGCACCAGCTGCGCGCCCGATGCCCTGATGGTTGCCGGATAACTCGGATACAACGGCTCGAGCGCGAGCACCTCATCGCCCGGACCGGCAACACACAGCGACGCGGCGAACAGCGCGTTCTGTGCGCCCGAGAGAAAAATTACATTGCCCGGGCCCACCGCTTGACCCGTGCGACGCTGATGGGTTTGCGCAATCGCCTCGCGCAGCGCCAGACGTCCGGGCGCGGGCGTATACCGAACATCACCGCTGCGCAGTGTATCGATCGCACGCTCGAGCACGGGTGCCGGCATTTCCAGATCCGGATCGCCGATGCTGAGCACAATCACATCCTCGCCGCGCAGTTGTGCTTCGCGCGCTTCGTAGTGAGTCGTCCACGCCGCGACGCTCTCACCCTTGATTCGATCCACCAACGGAGAAAATTTCATGACATACTTTACTATGCCATTCACACCCGAACACTCTCTTCGCTGCCGCAAAGATTTTCCAGCGCTTGCGCGCTCGCCCCAGGGATTGAATCTGGCGTATCTCGACGGCCCCGGCGGCAGTCAAGTCCCGCAAACCGTGATTGATACGCTCGGCGACTTTTACGCGACCTGCAATGTCAATACGCACGGCAATTTTTGGCCTTCCCAGGAAGTCGATCGACGCATGGCCGCGGCGCGGGAAGCGCTCGCTGCTTTTCTCGGCGCCGAGAATTCAGGCTGCATCTCTTTCGGCCAAAACATGACCACGCTCAACTATGCCCTGAGCGCCGCCATCGGTAAGACGCTGCAGCCGGGCGACGAGGTGCTCATCACGCAGCTCGATCATGAGGCCAATCGCGGGCCCTGGCTGCGGCTGCAGGAGCGCGGCATGGTCGTGCAAGAAGTTCGCATGCTGCCCACTGGCGTATTGGACTTGGCCGACATGGCCGCCAAGATCACGGCGCGCACCAAATTATTTGCGCTGGGCGCCTCGTCCAACGCTTTGGGCACAGTGAATGACTTGACGCTGGCGCGCCGGCTGACGAATGAAGTTGGTGCGCTGCTCGTTGTCGACGCCGTTCACTACGCACCGCATTTTTCGTTGGATGTGAAAAGCCTCGGATTGGATTTTCTGCTGTGCTCGGGCTACAAATTTTATGGGCCGCACGTCGGTGTGCTGTATTCGCGTCCGGGGGCGCTTGATCGATTGCCCACGGAGCGGCTGAGCGTGCAAGATCCTGCCGCGCCCTATCGCATCGAGACCGGGACACTGAACCACGCCGCCATCGATGCGCTGCGCGCGGCGGTTGAGTACCTCGGCTCCTGGGGCCAAGGCTCAAGCTTGCGCGAACGGCTGGTGGATGCCATGACCGGCATCGCCGCGTACGAGCACGGACTGGCCAAGTTCTACTACGACTCGGTACGCGAGCTGCGCGGGGTGCAGGTGTGGGGTCCCGATTTCAGTCAGAGATCCCGCGCGCCAACCGTTTCGATCACCTTGGACAAGGCGAGCGCGGCGCAAGCGGCCACGGCGCTCGGCAAAGAAGGCATTTGCGTTTGGGACGGACATTTCTACGCGGCACGCGCCGTAGAAGTCCTGGGCTTGAGCGAGCGCGGCGGCTTGCTGCGAACCGGCGTGTCGATGTACAGCTCGAAGGAAGATCTGCAGCGGCTGCTGGCGGGAATCGCGAAGCTGATCTAGGCGCACCCAACGAGATGTGCGGCGAGCCGCTCGGCGTGGTGGGTTAACTCCGCGGCCGCGGTCGCATCGAGGTGATCAGCCCTCAACATCGGTCCCAAATAAAATAAGCGCTCGCTTGCGCGGCCGTGCACATCCACGCAAGCCCCAAAAGGCGCGGTGCGTATCCCGAGTTTCAACGCGTCCGGCGACACCAAGCCGGCGGCACGCAGCGAAGTCATGAGCGGATCCGTCGAGCGTTCGATGTTGTAATTGGGGCCCGTTGCGTTGACCAGCATGTCCACGGTCAGCTGCACCGTCGCGCTGCCGCCGCGAGGACGCCAAGAGACCGCCAAGCGGCGGCCATCGAGGGCAATCACATCCTGGATGCGCCCTGCTCGCACCTTTAATTTGCCGCTGCGCCGAAGATTTTCCAGGCGCTCAGACAATTGCGGCGGCAGTCGGTGCCGATAGGTATCCCAATGCACTTGGAGATGCCGTACGAAGCGGCGCCGCTCCGCATCGGGCAGCCGCCGCCAGAGCGCAGGCGCCAGACTGCGGATGAAGGTAATGGCTTCGCGCCAATCGCCGCCGAGTTTCTCGACATCGCGCGCCAGATCGCGGCAGGCGCGCAGCAGCCTTCGGAGCGAGTCCGTCGATGACAGCAGCGTCTCGCCGCTGCCCCGCAGGGCGCCGGTATGGAAGGTCGATTGAGTTTTCGGAATCAGACCGCGGCGCGAAATTGTGTGCAGGGTGGGCGCGCGCTCAGGGTGGCGGCTCAAGAGCGAGGCCGCATCCGCCATCGTCAAACCGTTACCGACGATGAGAACCGACTGTTCCGAGCCCAAGGTCTCGGGCAAATTTCGTGGGTCCTGGCGGAACGCAGCATGTCCGTTCAGTCGTTCCGCCCAGCGAGGTACGGGCACCGACGGACTTCCCAGGGTGAGGATCAGAGCATCCCCAAGAATCGGCGCTCGTTCTGCAAATTCGGCCGACAGGGGGGCTCCAGCGCTTCGCATGGCAATCCCCTTCACTTCGCCGAATACGCGGATCAGGCGCGCATGGGGCGGCGCTTCGCGCTCCGCACGCAGCAGCAGGTCCTGTAGGTAGTCGCCGTACAGGGCGCGCGGCAGAAAATCCTCGCCGTCGACGTTCTGCAACCGAGCTTGGGCGAAATGTAGAAATTGCAGCGGATCGCGCGAATCGGCCGAGGAGCGGGCCGCGGGCACATTCAGAAGATAAGGAAAATCGTGTGCGGCGTACGCCACGCCGCGGCCCATGACCTTGCTGCGCTCGATGAGCACGATGTCGGCGCCGCCCTCTGGCGGGCGGCGCAGCAGGTTGGCGGCGAGCACCGTGCCGGAGAATCCGGCGCCCACAATTACGAAGGTTTTTCGCATACTTTGGAAATTCTACCAAGCGAGGATGGCTAGAAGGCCGTGCGGCGGGGATATTCTTCCGCTAACATTTGGCCCGATTCGTGGTCAAATAGCCCATTCATAAGAGCGAGGTGCAACGATGGCACTCAGCAAATTCAGCTATTACTCCGATTTCGTGGTTTATCCGGTCACGGTGGTCGCGCTGACGGCCGTGAATTTTAAGCAGTTCACCTGGCATGGCGGCCGGGAATGGCTCGGTGCGTGCCTGGTGGGACTGGTCCTCTGGACCCTGCTGGAGTACGCGCTGCACCGCATAGCACTGCATTGGATGCCAGTATTCTCTCCCATGCACAGCCTGCATCACGGCGAGCCGCTGGCCCTCATCGGCACACCGTCCTGGATCAGCGTAACCGTCTGGCTCAGTGTCATCTTGCTGCCGTTTTGGTGGTGGTTGGGCTTCAACGTGGCCAACGGTATGACAGTGGGCGTTATGACTGGCTATTGGTGGTATGGCTATGTGCATCATGTGATTCATCACCACGCGCGCAAGGCCTCCTCGGCCTATTTCAGCCAACTGCGAGCCTGGCACATGCGCCACCACCACTCGCCTAAGCGCGGCAACTTCGGCGTCACGACGCATGTTTGGGATTACGTCTTCGGTACCGCAATCGCTTCGCAGAGCAAAGTCATTGTCTCATCATGAACGCCGAACTGAGCGTCACGAATCCCATGCGCACCGACGGGTTCGAATTCGTCGAGTACGCCGCACCCGACCCTGAGCTACTGCGGCAGCTGTTCGAGAGCATGGGGTTGCCCGCGGTGGCGCGCCACCGCTCCAAAAACGTGACGCTGCACAATCAAGGCGACATCAATTTCATCATCAACGCAGAGCACGACAGCTTTGCACAGAGCTTTGCGCGCGCACATGGGCCCTGCGCCTGCGCCATGGCTTTTCGCGTCGCCGACGCCCGCTTGGCTTACTCGCGCGCTTTGGATCTGGGTACGAAACCCGGGCCGGTCACCGCCGGTCCCATGGAGTTGAATATTCCGTCGATTCAAGGAATCGGCGGCAGCCTGATCTACCTGGTCGATCGCTATGGCGAGCGCACCATTTACGATGTCGATTTCATTCCCGTCATCGATACCGAACCGCATGTTCCGGCGGGGTTGCTGCGCATCGATCACCTCACGCACAACGTCAGGCGCGGTAACATGAACGTGTGGGCCGGCTTCTACGAAAAGCTGTTCAACTTCAGGGAAATTCGCTACTTCAGCATCGAAGGCAAGGAGACCGGTTTATTCTCCCGCGCGCTCACTTCACCTTGCGGCAAGATTCGTATCCCCATCAATGAGAGCCAGGACGACAAGAGCCAGATCGAAGAATATTTGAACGAGTACAAGGGTGAAGGCATTCAGCACATCGCCCTCGGGACCGACGATATCTACAAGACCGTGGATGCGCTGCGCGCCCGCGGCGTTGAATTCCAGGAGACCCCCGCGACCTACTACGAAGGAGTCGATGCGCGGGTAGCCGGTCATCGTGAATCCGTACCCGAGCTCAAGCGCCGCGGAATTCTCATCGACGGCAGCGACAAGACCGGCATTCTCTTGCAGATCTTCACCAAAAACGCAATTGGCCCCATCTTTTTTGAAATCATTCAGCGCAAAGGTAACGAGGGATTCGGCGAGGGGAATTTCAAGGCGCTGTTCGAATCCATCGAGCTGGATCAAAAGCGCCGCGGTGTCCTGTAGGAGCCGTTGAACTTCGCCTGGGCGCCCATATCTAACTCAACTAAGGTCAATTCGACCTGCTGAGGGCTTGCCATGCGAAAATTAGTTCTCGCCGTTGCTGCGCTGAGCATAGGTGCGACCTTCGCGTTAGGGTCGCCGAGCTTTGCGCAAGCCGCTGATCCGACAATGGATCAAATCTATGAAGTGGCCCGCGCCGGTCGTCTCGACGAGGCGCAGCAAATGATTACTCAGGTGCTAGCCCATCATCCAACCAGCGCCAAAGCGCATTTCGTGCAAGCGGAGCTGTACGCCAGAGAAGGCAAGAGTTCGCTTGCCCGCGCCGAGTTGGGCACAGCCGAGCGCCTGAATCCGGGCCTGACAGAGTTCAAGCCCCGTTCCGTTGAAGAATTGAGATCGCAGCTCGGCCAAAGCACGCGCCCCACCGGGTCGCAGATCATCTCGATGCCGGCGCGCTCCGAAGCGCATTTCCCTTGGGGCGGCCTGATTATCGGCCTGATCATCGTTGGCGTCCTGATGATGCTGTTTCGGCGCCGCACGCCCCAGTATCCAGTCATGAGCGGCCCCGGTACCCCCGTGGGTGGCCCTGGCCCTGGAGCGCCCCCCGGCTATGGGCCACAGGGCTACGGGCCGGGTTATGGCCCTGCGCCGATGGGTGGCGGCATGGGTTCCGGCATCGCGGGCGGCCTCGCCTCCGGCTTGGCGGTGGGAGCCGGCGTAGTCGCCGGCGAAGAGCTCGCGCATCACTTTTTGGATGGCGGCCACCGCGAAGGCGGCGTCATTCCGTCAGCCGACGCAGCCGAGCCCGGCTACAGCAACAGCGACATGGGCGGCAATGACTTCGGCGCCAACGATCCGGCTCCCTGGGATGACGGCGGCGGCGGCGGTGGTGGCGGCGGAGACGATTGGAGCTAGCCGCGCGGCTTACCCTAAGAAATCCAAGGAATTCCCCGTTCGGGCGCCTCCCAAAGGCGCCCTTTTTATTGGATCAGTGATGCCGCGACAGCGCGGCGGCGACCGCATCGTGCAATGCCTTCATGCCGAAGGAAATGTCCAGGACCGCGCCGTTGAGAAAGAACGTCGGCGTGGCCCGAATATGGCTTAAACGGCCGCTGCTGATGTGCTCACGGACCTTTTGCAGGTAAACGTGATCGTCCATCTCCGCGACGTAGCGCGCCATGTCCAAGTTCAATTCCCTGGCATAGCGCTGCAGGTCCGCTGCCTTCAAATGGGCCTGGTTGCGGAACAGCAGGTCGTACATCGGCCAAAATTTTCCCTGGGCTCCGGCAGCCTCGGCGGCTTCGGCCGCCAGCAACGCGTGCGGATGCGCCTCCTCCAAGGGAAAATTTCGAAATATGAATCGCACCTGATTCGGAAAGCGATCCATCAGCAGCGTCGGGGTGGCGGCCGCGACCTTGCAGCTGGGGCATTCAAAATCCCCGTACTCGACTACGACCACACGCGCGTGCTCGGGTCCTTGGGAGTGATCGGTTGGTTCCGGCGGGACCGCCAGGGTGACCGGATGCGTTGGACTCATTGCCGCCATTCCTCTGTACTCACTTATTGCTCGCTCTGTGCAATGGCATTTCTATCGGCCGTATCGTCGTTTTGATCACGCTCGATCTGCGTAATAACTGCAATTCGCATTCCCGGCCAATCAAGCTTGCCTCGAGCGTCCGCTGCAAGCCGTCGATGCCATTGATACGCACGCCGTCGAGCGCAACCATGCGATCCCCGGTCTGCACACCGGCGAGCGCAGCAGGGCTGCCCGCCACGATGTCGGCCACATGCACTGCCGTGTTGCCCGGCAAACTGAAATGCCGCACCACCCGCGTCGCTATCGGCACGGTGGCGCCGGAAACGCCGATGTACGCCCGCCGCACCCTACCATGCGCAAACAACTGACCGATGACCCATTTTGCGGTATTGATTCCCGTGGCAAAGCAAATCGCCTGGGCTTGCGGGATCATCGCCGTATTGACCCCAATGACGCGTCCCTTCGAATCAACCAAAGGACCACCGGAGTTGCCCGGATTGAGCGCAGCGTCCGTCTGAATGACATCGTGCATGAGCCTGCCGGATTTTGCACGCAAGGTGCGGCCCAGCGCCGACACGACGCCCGTCGTCACGGTCTTCGAATAGCCGAGCGGATTGCCGATGGCGATGGCGACCTGGCCCACTTTCAATCGCGACGAATCGCCGAATTCCGCATAAGGCAGCGCGCTGGGGTGTCCGATCCTGAGGACGGCCAAGTCCGAGTCAGGGTCATTGCCCACGAGGTCGGCGTTAAATCGCGTGTCGTCATTGAGACGCACCGTGATCTCATCGGAGCCGTCCACCACATGACTATTGGTGAGCAGGTAGCCGTCAGGCGTGAAGAGAAATCCCGAGCCGCTGGCGTGCTGCGCACGCTGGCCGCGTGCGCTCGCGCGAGCCTTGCCCACCACCTCAATGAAGGTCACCGCGGGCGCGACTCGCTCGAGAGCCCCGATCACCGCGCCTGAATAAGCGTCGAGCAGCGGTACATCGTCGACATCGGTATTGCTGCCCGCCGCTATCGCACCATCGTTTGCAGCCCATTTTGGCTTCAGCATGTTCAGCTCAAAATAATTTTCGGCTGCGCGGAAACCCCTTCCACGATGAGCTTATTTACACGCCGCACGAAGCCCGCCGGATCGTCCAATTCTCCGCCCTCGGCCAGCATCGCCTGGTCATAAAGCACGTGGGCCAAATCGGCGAAGGCGGCCTCGTCGGCCGTGTCCTTGAGCCGCTCCACGAGCGGATGCTTGGGATTCAGTTCCAGGATCGGCAGCGTCGCGAAAGGATTGTTCTGTCCTGCCTGTTTGAGAATTCGCCCCATTCGCAAACTCAGGCCGAACTCTCCCGCGATCAACACCGCGGGCGAATCGGTGAGCCGCGCCGAGACCTGTGCGCTGGCGATCTTGCCGGCCAGTGCCTTGGCGAGGCGATCGAGTGTGTCCTTGAACGCACTTTCCGCCGCAGCCTTCTCCGGCGTTTCTATGGCGGAGGCGACATCGGCCGCGGCGCTCGCGACATTCGCGATGGGTTTGCCCTCGAACTCGTGCAAATGACCCGCCACCCACTCATCGATGCGGTCTGTCAGCAACAGAACTTCCATTCCCTTGGCGCGGAAGCCCTCCAGGTGCGGACTGTTGCGGGCAGCCGCCAAGGTATCGGCGGTGAGGTAGTAAATGGCCTTCTGATCCGCTTTCATCCGCGACACATAGGCTTCGAGGGTGACATTGGGTACATCACCGCTCTCCGCCGTCGAATGAAAGCGCAGCAGTTTCGCGATCCTAACCTTGTTGGCCGGATCATCGATGATGCCCTCCTTCAGGACCGTGCCGAAAGTCTTCCAAAATTCCGCATATTCCTGCGGCTTGTTCGCCGCCAGATCCTCGAGCAGATCGAGCGTGCGCTTGACCAGGGCCGCCTTGATTTTCTCGACCGTGCGATTGTTTTGCAGCAACTCGCGCGACACATTCAGCGGCAGATCGGACGAATCCACCAGGCCGCGCATGAAGCGCAGGTACGGTGGCAGCAGCTCCGCCGCCTTGTCCATGATGAAGACCCGCTTGACGTACAGTTGGATGCCGCCTTTCTGCTCGCGGTCGTATAGGTCAAACGGCGCATGCTTCGGCAGGTACAGCAGCGAGGTATATTCGATATTGCCTTCGACCTTGTTATGCGCCCAGACCCTTGCGTCCTCGCTATCGTGAGAGATGTGTTTGTAGAACGCCTGGTAGTCCTCGTCCTTGAGTTCGGATTTGGGCCGCGTCCAAAACGCCTTCGCCTGATTCAGTGTCTCTTCCGTATCGCCCGACTTGAGCACGATGGGGATGCCCAAATGATCGGAGTACTTGCGCACCAATTGGCGCAGGCGCGCCGGCTCCAGGAACTCCTTGTCCTCGTCTCTCAAATGCAAAATGACTTCGGTGCCGCGATCGGTCTTGTCGGCCGCTTGAATCTCATACTGACCCTCGCCATCGGACTTCCAGCGCACGGCGGGCGAATCGCCGCGTTTGGTGAACACAGTGACCTTGTCGGCCACGATAAAGGCCGAATAAAAGCCGACGCCGAATTGGCCGATCAGCTGCGCGTCCTTGGCGGAGTCGCCGCTCAAGGTCTCGAGGAATTTCTTCGTCCCGGAGCGCGCGATCGTGCCGAGATTGTCGATGATTTCCGCCTCACTCATGCCGACGCCGTTGTCCTTGATGCTCAAGGTTTGCGCGGTGGTGTCCGGGGTCAGCGTGATCGAGAGTGCATCGCTGCCTAAAAGCTCAGGCCGGGCGATCGCCTCGAAGCGCAATTTCTCGCAGGCGTCGGAGGCATTCGAGATCAGCTCGCGCAGGAAAATTTCCTTGTGCGAGTACAGCGAATGGATCACCAAGCGCAGGACCTGCTTGGTTTCCGCCTGGAATTCCTTTATTTGCGGCTTTAGTGCGGCCGCTGGCTCGGTTTCTGTGGTCATGGCCTTGGCAGTTTAGGGTTGGTGTGGGTGAGTTGGGGCCATCGGCCGATTCTTCAAGCTAGAATCCGGCATGGCTAAAAGCGGCACCCTCAAGGCAGTTTGGGCAGCGCTGGCCGGCAATGTGCTGGTCGCAGCGGCGAAATTCGTTGCCGCCGCGGTGACAGGCTCGGCGGCCATGCTGAGCGAGGCTGTACATTCGCTGGTCGACACGATCAATGAGCTCCTGCTGCTGTACGGCATCGCCCGCTCCAGCCGTCCGGCCGACCGGCAGCATCCGTTGGGCTATGCCCGCGAGCTGTATTTCTGGAGTTTCGTGGTGGCATTGCTGATCTTCGCGCTGGGCGCCGGTGTGTCGGCCTATGAGGGTATCCAGCGCCTGCAGGACCCGCAACCCATCGAAAGGCCGCTGGTGATTTACCTCGTACTTGCCGCGTCCTTGATATTCGAAGGCGCCTCCTGGTTCGTTGGAGCGCGGTCATTCAGGCAGTCGAAGCGCCATCTCAGTTGGTGGGAGGCATTTCGCCAATCGAAGGACCCGCCCGCCTTTATCGTGGTCTTCGAGGACTCGGCCGCGCTACTGGGGATTTTGGTGGCCGCGGCAGGCACGACCGCGGCGATCCTCACGGCAGATAGCCGTTGGGATGGCATCGCGTCCCTGTTGATTGCCGTCATCCTGGCCGGCGTCGCGATCCTGCTGGCCCAGGAGTCGAAGGCACTGCTCATTGGCGAACGCGCCGACCCCTCCCTGAGCGATGCCATCATTCGCATCGCTGCAAGGATGCCCGGTGTGTGCAACGCCAACAGCATCGCCACCGTGCATCTTGGACCGAACAGCATCGTGGTCTATTTGAGTCTCGATTTTTTCGACTACATGCGGGCGCCGGACATTGAAGGCGCGGTGGTCGATATGGAAAAGCAAATCCGCGGCACTCATCCTGAAGTGTCCGCAGTTTTTGTGAAACCGCAAAGCGTGCAAGCCGCCCGGGAATCCCAAGGCGAAACGCTCATGTCCCCCGACTACGTGCTGCGCGAGGATGTGCTCACCGGCGGCTAGCCCTCGCCCCGGTGATTTCGACCGCGCTCGGCAGGGTGCTATGGCCAGTCGGCGCGCGGATCGAATTTGAAATCGCGCTTCATACGCTCGTAGGCTTCCTTCTCCGTGGTGCTTTGCGCAGCCGGCGTCACCAATTTGATGGTGACCATTTGATCGCCCGCCGGGTTGCCGGGAAATCCTCTGGCACGCAATCTAAGCTTCTGGCCAGACTGGGCACCCGCGGGTATGGTGAGTTCGACAGTTCCTCCCAGCGTGGGAACCGCGACCTTCGCGCCCAAAGCCGCCTCCCACGGCGCCAGAGGCAAC